>Ga0315914_1008685_pt1 | contig 13416 bp, 8 predicted proteins | sample MpolenodulesMG_FD_203920 | JGI IMG/M metagenome (GOLD analysis project Ga0315914, IMG submission 203920) | Medicago polymorpha root nodule microbial communities from Los Angeles, California, United States - elongated nodules | ecosystem: Host-associated > Plants > Roots > Nodule | place: USA...
TTATTTTTCAAGAAATTTTCGTTTTTGTTTGGCCTATTAAGGGGGTAAATCAAAACAAAAATATTTTACAGGGGGTAAATCAAAAAAAATATTTTACAGGGAGAAAACCAGAAATGACCTATATTACAGAGGGTAAAGACCTATTAACCCGCAAAAGTAAATACAGTATAAATGTTTTATACGTCTCTGCAATAACATCACAATATCAAAGTTCATCTCCCGCAACTACAATTTATAACACATAATGTAATGTATAGTTATACTTATACTTACTCTGGGAGTTGAATCGAGCTGGTTTACAAAGTTGGAGGTGTCAAGAAGACTAATGGCAACAAGAGGTTCGTCACCATGGTTATAGGTCCAGTAAGGAGTTCCAGCTGGAATGGCAATGACATCACCTCTGTAGAAGCGACGAATCTTCTGGTGGCTGTCAGGTTGCTGCTGCTGTTCTTGATGCCTGAATAGCTGTCTTGATCGTGATGATCGTCGCTGTTCAAAAGTCTCAGGACAACCAGGAACAGAGAGTCCAAGTACTCCCTTTCCTGTACACATAGAAGAACAATAATATTCAGTTACAAAACAATTCAATGCATGCATTATATAGAATATTTAGCAATTAATATACTTAATCATCATTATGTTAATATAAAATAGTTACCTTGGATGATGAAAATCAATTGTGGAGAGGGTGAGTATGATGGCAAGTGAAGGCCATTAGGATCAATGGTTCGTCTGATAAGAGAGACACCGGCACATTGTAGCTCAGGGTGGTTTGGATTCCATGTCTCAGTGAGACCAGCTTCAGACTCAACACGGTGGTCTGGTTCCAATGCATTGATATTGTTCAGCTGGCATTGGTTGAACCTTTCAAACTCAGAGCGAGTAGCTAAACATGTAAAAAGTAGCAAGGATAGAGAAAGCAAAGATAGAGAGAACTTCCTCATTGTGTTTGTGAGCTTGGTGAATGAATTGGTGAAGAGGAGAGAACCTTTGGTATGGTGATTTATAGTAAGAAGAGAAGAGTGAGGGAGAGACACGTCACGCAGTGTAGGTCCTGAGTTCATGACATTCTTCACCATGCATGTCTATGAATTCTTAATTTCCTACACATCACATTATTATATATATCCACTTTGTTGGTATCCTGACTACAGTTTAAATAAATCAGACATGGCAATATGGAATGGTCCCCATGCACTCTGCGTCCATTCTACTTCTTTTTCACTTTATTAGTTCATTTACAGTCTTGATTAAGCACAAACCGTGGTGCTCAAACTTAAATGCATAGATGTAGCTTTCAAAACAGAAGAGCAGAACAGAGAGGGTGGTGACTGGTGATGTTAAAATTTATTCTCTGAAAGTTCAATATTTACCTTCCAAGTATTTGAACTTAGCCAAGTACTAGAGTAAGAGCATTCAAGTAATCATTAATGTTTAAATCATTTTAGTGGCTTTTGTGAGGTCCAAAAATATTTTATACACAGAATTGAATGACATCTTTCGGTGTTCTCAAGTAGAGTTATTTTGTCTCAAGAATAATTCTAACTTAAATATGAAATTTGAAGATTTGTCTCCAAACATGGGTTTTAGCTTTAAATTATTGCTGAACACATTTATGCAAACATATAGAAACACAAACCACTGTACAAATAACTCAAATCAATTTTGTAACATTCATTTTTTTTCATTACAAAACCAAACACTAAAAATACAGGACCATCCATTTGGATAGATGATAGATGTATATAATGAAAAATCAAAAACTCAACGTTTAACATGCCTTTACCTTTAAAAACACATTATCACCCAAGAGATTCTCATCACCCTAAATTGTCATGCCTACATTTGTGTGTCATTTCTGCTGTTACTAAATTTTACATCCTTACAAGGGGAAAAAATACAACACCGTGAACCTACTGGGACTGCAAATGCACCGCATACTAATTTCTATTCAACACTATAAACTGTAGGACAACTGGACCGATATATGTAAATCAAAATACAAGCATGGAACGAATAGCTACCAGTTCAAACTAATGGCTAAATCTAGTAGAGCTTCTACTTGGCGTATCGTTTGCTGCTTCTCCTGCTGTTTTAATATATTAGCAACTGATTCAGCATTAAGCTCTTGTTCATTCTCTTCTTCATCCTGTTCCGATCGAACATCTTGCAGCAATTCATCAACCTCCCTTACAAAATCAATCCTCAAAAGAGTATTATCATCAACTTCAAGTGATGGTCGCAATGGCCCGTGATGCTGATTCCAAACAACATTGAAAACAATTTTATTTTTAGAAAATTCAAACAGATATGAATTCTAACCTACAATTTTTAGCTTAAATGGTATGTGCTCCATCTTACTTTTAATCAAACTATGCAAAAAATAAAAAATAACCAATCAAGTTTAATCACTTAAAGTGATACATCCAACTGTACTTTAGAATCCACTTCAACCATAATGTCAAACTACGGTATCCGTTATTATAGATTTGGTAAAACTTACCTGATCTATATCAAATGACTCAAATCCAGGAGGAACAAGAATGCTATATGGATCCTCCCTTGGGAATGTATCAATCATGATCTTTTTACATTTCTTTAGCCATTCATCAAAATTAAAGCCATCATACATAATCAAAAGATCGTTGAGCAATCTCATTGCAGGGGTAGCCTCTCGTTTCAAGATCTCAGTCTACAGTCAAAACCGAAAGTTAAACTCAGAACAGAAACTAAAGTATTATGAAGGTTGAACTGCTCCAATATGAAAGTTGATGCAAGCATAGGTATGGGAAGGAAAAGGTCTAAAATATCCAATGTATTTAAAAAAAAAAATGGAGAACAAATGAAAAAGCTAAATATTTTGCTTTAAAATCAACAAAGAGTATTTAAGGAAACACACTACTCTTTAGCAGCAGATTTTTTGGTTCTGCAGTGAACACTTATATTTTGGAAGAACATTTAGAAAGTTAATATTTTTTTCCCTATAATAGGCTCTTAAGACATCACATTCCAGCAAATATCAAGGAACTAAGTTTGTCACCATCAAAGTGTGTGGAGCCGTAAAGGGGGGAACCAAGAAAGCATTTTAGTCATAAACAAAAAGGGGCAGTTAGTTGTTACCTCAACCCTTCTGTATAACAGATCCAGACTTCTTATAGCATCCTTTTCATCCTGTAAATAGGTGATTAATGTATAAAACAAGATGGTCAGAGAAAGAGGATGAAAAAAAATATACAGACTACTTTTTGAAATAAACACAGAACAAATTCTAAGATTCAATTATGTTAATCCCTTTCAGATTATAATAATCATATCATATCCAATATAGAAGGTTACAAAAGGAGAAAACAAAATCACACTTTGCTCAATACGTCTATCATAATAAATTATTTGGATCAATTGACAGCTTGACTACAAACTCGGTGAAAATAAATAGTTGGCCTGACATTTGATGGGTCCAAAACTGCAAAACATCAATTAAATTATGTTCATACACTCTTTTACCTGCTAAGTTGAAGGATTACATTGCAACTACAAAATACTTTCTTCTTTGATGGTTACACTTAAACACAACAATTTTCTTTTTTGATGCTGCTGAAGTTGGCATTTGCTGAAGACATTTCAAATGATTTAATGCAGCCAAATTTGTAGTATTTTCAGAATTTTTGTATATTATTGTATGTAAAATGGAGTCCCCTATGAATTTAGGCTGTAATTAAATATAACCACAGTTCTACTTCACAAAGACACCGTCATGATTGTCAAACTCGGGAGTCTATAAACTCCTGAAATCTCAGCAAACTTGACTCGTAAACTTGCAAGTGGAAATAAGAAAATTTTGCTTAAAACATCCATTGTAGTGTCTAAAGCAAACCACAAAAATAAAATTCAACTATTTTGTGAGCAACGTAAAAGTTAAACCCAGACCAGACCAAGCTAGCAGCATAATTCAAAACAGAACATACAGCAAAATAGGTTCACAACTCAACTCTCAAAAGAGCATAACAAGTTCAAAATCAATAGAAAAATCGAAAGATTCAAAATTACTAAAGAGTGAAGGATTGGGGGTTCGGGTTCTCCTTATTTGAGCTGAGCTAGGTTTCAGCTCATTGGATGCTTAGAGCTATGGGGTTGAGACTCAATAGTACACACTGTCGTTTACCTCCTTTGCAGATGGATTCACGTTGAGATGTTAGAGATGCATATATAGAGATGAGGGTTACAACTATGAGGTTAATGTTTTGTGCACTATGGAGCCTGCCTTTTTTTTTTTTGGTGCAATAGTGGGCCAGTGGCTCAGAGCTTGCCTGATTATTCGACTGTGGCATTTTTCCTTTTAAGAAAATAAAAATATGTAATTTGAACTACTATCATTTTGCGCATGTATGAGGAAATAACAAGTATGTTGTAAACTTGTTCGATCATCCTTAACCTCAAGAATTTGTCAGAATTAAGACAAGAACAATTTTCCATTAACAAAATAACTCAATTTTGATACCTGAGGTTGTAAACTCGCGTGATTCTAGAAGTTAACTCAATAGTTTGACAAGCATGGACAATGATTCTATAAGTTGACTCAAGAGTTTGACAAGCATGGTCGCCACTATGTATTTCACAAAATCAAAAATTGGATAACTAAGGGCATAAAGTTCTCTGTAGTGCAAATGACTACCTTAAAAACTGTGACCGAAGATTGACAGTCGAAGGACCAGCTCATTGAAAAATGGTAAGAAATATATGCTTCTTTCTTTTCATCAGAAAATTAAATCCAATTACCTAAAATATTTCAAACACCAAAATAACAACTTACATCACGCCGAGCAAGATCAAGGCGATTCCATATGACCATCAAAACAAGTTCAGTAAGTTCTCCTCTCTCAGCAGCTTCCTCAATTTTCTACAAGAGAAAAAAATCAATCGGAAACAGTGAATATTCATTAATGCCAGTGTCCCTACAAAAAACTGATCACTGAAAAAAAAAGAAGCATAAATAAACGAAAGGAGAAAGGGCTTATACCATCTGGAATGAAAATATTTTCTTTATAATATATATCATAACTAATCAGGTGTATATTAATTATAATTTGAAAATAAAATTTGATCATGGTGAAATACTTTGTTTGCATCACAAATAGGAGACTGCATTGCAGCACCAAGAAACTACCTCTTCTACTTCTTCAGCGGCTCTTATGAAGCTTGAAATCAATTTCCTTGCTTTTCTAACATCTTCTTCAGGGTATTCCTTCAGCCGCATGCCAACTTCACGATACTCTTCAATCTTTCTCTCTTCTTCCTCTTCTTCCTCTCTGCGTCTTCGATGCAACTCCTTAGTCTTTTCACGTTGTCGGGCTTGCCATTCCTATCTTAGCGAATGGTTAATTAAATCTATCCAAATAAAACCTTCAAACAAAATTGGTTTCACAAGCTAGCAACTGCATGCCAAGAGACACATTGATACTGTAACGCTTTTACAGTTCTTACTCATCGGCCAAGAAGAAAATTGTCCACTCATAAAAAGAAAACATAATTGAAAATCAGAAATTGTGCCAGGCATCAAAGATATGACAACACTTTTTTCTCTAAACATATTCTGCCAAGGTTGTTTGTATAAGCACTACCTAATTGACGGACAAATATCAGAACCTATCGATCGCGCCAACCACCATTTATATACACGCACCAAGCCCAATAGCGTTGGGCGTGAGGGGGTGTATTGGGAAAAACCTAAGTCCCACATTGGATAGGTAGGACTATTGGTAAGAGTTTGTAGAGAGGAGGCACTCCTCACCCAATTTCAACAAGCTACAACGTATTTTCTTCAAAGAACTACTAAAAATGGAAATTGAAAGAAAGTTGAAGAAGAAATAGTAACAAGCTAACAACAATAAAACAAAATAAATAGATAGTACTAACAAAACACGATTAAAGAGGGATGAATTGACAATATTGGCGAACCCACTTGGGTTAGCCTGGTGGTATTGACTTGGGACCTGGGAGTGTGCTCGCTCCTCTTCAAGGTCTCAGGTTCAATTCTCTCCAGTGCTAATTTGGGTGGGCTAATTTAGCTTCTTCAAAACAAAAAAAAATTGACAATATTGGCAACGATTTTAAGACCTTGTTTGGATAAGCGCATATCATATAAGTGGTTGATATAATAAAAGATAAAATAAAGTCGAGTTGTTTACACATAAACTATAAACTGCTTTTTTAAGTTATCTGAAGACTAAAGAGGTAATGGAAATAGACTAAAAATTGTTTATGGACATGTCATAAATTGTACTAATCCGTTTCACAAGTGCTTATGCCAGAATATAAACTGAATTATGCCAATTCAGAAGAAGGTCGAGTTAAAGGTGATAGAAGTAGTTAGATAATTAAGTGAAAAACAGAAATGATAAGAAGGAAGGCATGCATACATACATCATCATAGTAGTGAGAAGGCATCCCTTCTAGAAGCACCTCTTCCTTTTCCTTTTCCTTGTTGACACATCTCCTCCTTAAAACTGTGAGCAAAATCAAAATAACGAATTTTGAGAGAGAATCTGTGAAATATGTAGTAGCTACGGAAACTAACCTGTGGTGGATTTGCACTTGTATGAAGAAAAAGAGGGATATGGAGAAGGTGTTGTGGCAAGAAGGGAAGAAGAATAAAGGGGGAGGAAGGAGAGAGAAGTGGAGGTTAGAGAGAGGAGATTCATCCCCACAAAGAAATAAACGAGTTAAACCCTTGCTTGGTTTGCCTCACTGAGTCGAACATGAATCAAGAGATACTATGAAACAGGGTTTAAGACACGGTCACAACAATAGATATGTTCGTACCCGTAGGAGTGGGAACCAAGAGAAATGATAATTCTAGTATTAAGATCATTTTTAAGACAGCCTTAATTTTTTCTCTTTTTTTAGACAAAAACAATGAAGTCATGAAATATAAGTTGTGCTCAAGAATTTATTATCTTGCTTCAAAAAAGAAAATGGACTTAATTATCTCAAATTTTGTGCTCTTCAATTTTTTATGAAATAGAATTCTATTATTATCATTTTTCTTTTCGAAATCTTAGTATTCAGCCCCAAAAACGGCCTAATCTGACGGGTTCAATACCAGATCCATTTAATGTCGAGCTTTTAACAAAACATTATGTTAACCATTAGACTAAAATAGAAAGAAACAAAATGTAAAATATTAACTTGATAAAGTACAAGAAACTTTAAAATAAGAAAGATCCACGTTTTTTTTAAGTGTATGTGAGTTGGATTTCATAGGCTCGCCAAGGTCAGGACATACTCCACGACTCAACGAACGCTTACAAAGATACATACAGATCATCTACCAAAGAGGTCTATGCATTGGTAGCGGAAATTGAATTCACAACCTTACGAGTGAGTCGACTCTTTATCAACTAAGTCAATTTTCATTGACGAACATCCACGCATTATATTATGAACTTTTCTGATAATAATGATTAAAAAAATCACTAGTAGGTTAGTTGCTTTCAATTTTGAATTAAAAATAAAAAGAAATATAAATTAGATAAACATTAAGCGATTTGTATTTTTTTTACGATTTTAACTATTTATATTACTACAGTTAAAATTGAGTATCACATCTTATATAATTGAGAGAAAAATATACCTAATTGAAACTCTAGCCTGACATAAACAAAACAGAGATACAATTTTTTAAGTGTTTTTTGTATAGTTCTTTACATAAAATACTTATAACTACCGATGATTTCTCAAATTCACAATTTTCTTCAAGTCTATTATCACTACAAGTGCATTTTATATGAAGAACCATATAAAATGCACATAAGTTTTGTTAAAAAAATCCAACAATACAAGTATTCATAAGAAACTTGTACGAATTGACTTGGCACTCTCCTATTTCTATGATTTCGTTTCCTCTACATTTGTTCTCATGTAAGTTAAACATTACAAAAAGTTCTGCTACGAAGACCACCGTTCTATAACATCACCATATACTTAAATTGAAACTGTTGGGATGAGCTGTAGTTAGAACAGTTTACCAAGTAACTTTGTTTACTTCTTTATTTGGTGAATCCTTGCAATGCAGTGATATCTCCGGCAGTTGTGTTTTGTGCGAGAGTGTTAGGCGCTTCTATAGTAGTTAGTCTCTTGAGACGGGAACTGGACTAGTTGCAAATAACAACAGTGCAAGTCCAATTTTCCGCTCCTCTTTCAATGCAAGAAAAAAATCCACGAAGGAAATAGAAGGTCTTATATTAGCAGCAACTGGTATACAAATTCCTCCGGCCAGCTATTTCAAAAATACACTTCCCTTCCCAAGTCAATTCCAGAACTTCTGCAGACTAGAGAATCTGCACTGGGTTTGGTTTGTATTTCTCCACTTGAGTTTTACACTATTTATGTGTTTAGTCCCACAGACATTTCAAGTGAACATGCAGAAATCTGCACGCTTGTCATTGTACAATTGAATAGCTTGTTGTGACTTCAGCATCTATTTCTTACGGGAACATGCACACTGATCTGTGTTAAGTAGTTTCTTAATCATGCGCAGAAAGAAATCCTGTTTCATCTATGTTTCCCCAAAACTGTTTTTTTTTTCTTCGGGTGACTAGCTCTCACGGAAAAAATATGTAGAAATATCAAAGCACAAATCAAAATGTAAAAAAGGGACAGAGGAGTCATCAATATTTTTCATTTCAAACAAGTTTTACTAGTACAAGAGAAAACAAAAAATATTAGAGAGTGAGAAACCTATCGAAGACAAACCTGCAACAACACCAAACACGTTACATTTACATCTAGAAATGGAGTAAGCTACAACAAATGAAAATTGCCACTAATCCTATGAATGTTTATCTTCTCCCTCTATCCACGGTTCACTGTAATTTTTGAATGTGAGTGGAACAGGGTTCTCTGGAGACCTGGTCATTTTTCACAGTATAGTCTTTGCTTCACCCGCCTTCCATTTACATCACTGCCATCAAGTATTGCTTCATTCCTATGCTTGCACAGGAAGTCCGAATGCTCAGTAAATCTAGCCACATACTCCAAAAGCTCAGTCAAAACAGATGGGCAACTTTCCTTCAAGTACTCGAAACCATCAGTTTGCATCACAGCTGAAAAAAAGAAAGGAAACAAAATACTTCAGTTGATATCATAGGTCTGGATGAAGAATAAATAGGTACAAACAATTCTTTTGTTGTTATTGTATGCATACAAATATACCAACGATTTGGGTAAAACTGTAAAAGCCATCATATACACCATCCTAATTAAAAGAGTTTAAGAACTACTACTACATAAAAAACACCCAAAGTCACTAAGCTTGATTTGCATAAACAAAGTAGTTGTAATTTTTGTAAAATCAAATCCTTAACAAAGCATAAGCATAAGATAGTCAACAACAGGCATGAATGCCATTAATGATTTTAATTTTCACTGATAGCAACATACAGACTTTCAGACCTTCTAATATCCCAATTCCCCTAATATTGCACATATTTTTATTTTTGTTGTATGTGAGAGACAAAATAGAAGTTCAGTAAAACTAAAACACACCTCTGAGATTTTCAGGCCTTGCAATGAATTTCAAACAGACTGCTTTCAACTGGAAACAATGGTGCTGCTCTGCCAAAGCTAAAGTTGTAGCCACAGTATTTATTGCAACATCTTCACATAGACTTGCTTCACACATCAGCCTAAGTCTATCTAAGGCATACCGATCAGCTGCTGCTAGCAGATGCTGAGCCATCAAGGTAGTTGCCCATTTTGAGTTAATCCCAGTAAGCTCTTGCATGTCAGGCAGCGAGTCCCAATATATAACATGAAGCAATGCCTTCAAAATAGAGAAAAAAATATGGCATAGCACAGCAGACAAGTTGCACATTCCATATGCATGTTATTAAACTTCATTTATAAACTAAATAATACGACAAACGCATTAAACACAAGTACAACATGTTGTAAACGTACGTAAACTGCATAAAGTCAAAGGCGGATTGAAAAAACAATGGTTTAATAAGAATTAGAGAAACCAGCTAGAAAACCTCAACAGGAACCAAGCAATAAAGGAACTAAAATCAGAAAGGAACTCGGAATTGTAACTTCAATCAATTTATACAAGAACTTGTGGAGTGTTTTTCAGAGTTCTTGGCCAAATCTCACATCTCAGGGAACTACCTCAATCTGAAATACTACCAGTCTTTATATCAATTAACATTTGAAGGCATAAATGACGAAAGCAGGCAGAGAAAATGTTGATAAAAAAAATAGAGGCATTCTTCGTCAAAGTACCATATTTTTATTGTTGTGGTCTGCTTGAACCTTCAAAATTTGTTCAGAAACAACCAACAGTCAAATATACTCGCAAATTGCAACTGGCAAGGGTGCAAATTTTCAAAACATATGTATATAAGAACAATCAACGCCAACATTTTTTGCAAACATGTATTAAGATGATACACCCAACTAATGCCAGAAGCAGGCAGGATTGGGCACTAAGTCTGTTGCAATTGTATGCTTAACAACTATAATAAGGGGAAATATTCTAAAACTAAACGAAGTTCAATATCTATAGCAGGACAGAGACAAAGGATAATCGCAACAAATTTTGCAAACACAAATAAATAAAAAATAAAAAAGAGGAAGCACAAAAAAATAATTATTTAAACCTTGAAAACGGGAGCCTCGATATCTTCAACTTTTATACACTGTGTATTCTGATCTTTCATAGGACCAAAAAGCTGAGCTCTAAAAACAGGTGATCGAGCTGCTAGTACCAATTTATGAGCCGCAAAAATTTCACCATTCACTTCAAAGTTCACATCACTGCTTTTTCCACTTTCCAGAAGCTTCCCAAACTGGTGACCAATAGTAGAAGGTGATATTGGAATTGAAAATGTTTTAGGGCCCTCTGTGTGTGACCTCACAACACCAACGCTACAATTAACACTAAGGCAGTTATCTTTAAGGTAATCCGAAGTCTCCAATGACGTTCTCTTAAAAAATCTCTTGTATCCCCTGAAACACGCAATTTAGAACAATTAACCTTTACCAAACTGTACCTCTTCCATTGTCACAAAAAATTCCATGAATTCAATTCAGCAGGAAATATTTGGCCAAACCAAAATCAACAAATGCATTCAACAGGAGACAACAAACTTCATTATAAATCAGAAAATAAAATGCCATTACTTTGAGCTATTTAAGGGGATAGTCTAACTTCAAAATCAAGGCCCTCTCCCATCCCAACCCCAAAAAACGAATCAAACAATTGCATCACATGTCAAAATTATCCGAAAATATACTTATCAAATAACACAAAACATTCCCCCGCGAAATGAACAAATAACTAAAATCAGTAATCCTTTCATCCCCCTTTTCCAACAAGGTTCAAAACACTTCAGCATTTTCAACACACACACACACATGTATAACTTCCAAATTTTCATCTTTTTTTATAAATAAAAATCACCCGCGAAAGCATAAGAATGTAACTAAACCTCCAGTAAAAATTCCTAACATTCCAAGTAACCAACATTGGGTCAATTCAAGAACAAGAACATAACAATCAAATCACCCAAAATTTACACAAAATTTAAAAAACCCATCAAGTGCAAACCTTTACAAACACTACCTTCAACAACAAATTAGGATCAGAACATAGCAAAAATAAAAAGACATATTTTAACGCAAATTAAACTAAGTGATAACTGAAAACTAACCACATGCTACCACGGTATTTCAACGTATAAGGTCCACTCTCCAACGTCCTGTCAAAATGACTATGAACCTTATGCCTCTCTTTCCCACTCTGATCCAAAAGCGTTAATTCAAAAAGCGCCCTAACATCAGTCCCTTCACTCGCAAGCGCGATGAAAAGCGACACATACGTAGCATTATCCTCCACGCTTTTCCCATCAGGGTAGAAATAAATCGCCCATTCGTACCCACCAACGGTGAAAATCTCCGATGCTATGTATTTCCCAATTCCAATCCCTTTTGAGAGTGAATACCCCGTTATCTTGAACCTGTGTGAGCCTTTGATGGTGTCGGTTATCGATGTTGAGGAGGTTGTTGATGGAATTGAGGGTGGTGATGGTGATGAAGATGATGATGATGATGAATTTGAGGATGGCCTCGTTGTTTCTCGAAGAATCTTACCCATAAGAGAGCCACGAGAAGGTGAATTGGGGTGAGATTATGCAGAATTCGAACCCGATCTGTGGGAATTGGGATCGGGTGAGAATCTTTTTCGAGAAAAGATGGGATTTTGGTGAGAAAATATAGGGGAATTTGAAAATGGAAATTCTAGGGTTTGGATTTGGAGAAGAAGAGATAAATGAAAAAATGGAAGAAAATCTATGGATGGTGGTGATAAAGGAAAGTTTGATGTGTCACGCGCTATGGACTAGCGCGTAAATTTTATAGTTGATTTGGTTGAGTTGTTTTGATTTTTGAACACGTGTATGGAAGTGATAGGTAGATCTCGGAAGCAAAAAAGTTGTGACGACGGTGAATTTATACAGTGAATTATTTTGTCACGTTTGGCGGCGCCTCAATTTCCAGTTTCCACCGTACTCAAGGAAACACCTTTTTTAAACCAAACAAATAGATACACCAAACATGAGGTTTCATTCTAATCATTTTATTTTTTTGACTAAAATAATACTCCAGTCTTATTTTTAAGAGAAAGTTAACATTTTAGATTATTCAATAAATAAATAATGTGTTTAGTTTTGTAAAAAAAAAAATGTGTTTAGTCTATCTTGTCAAATGAATTTAAGAAGTAAAACTTTTTTTCATAAATGAGACAAAGGGAGTAGCAGTTACGTGAATCGAGATTAATTTAATATAAATTTCAAAGTGCTAAAATCAACCATGATGGAGTTGTGAAAGCCTAAATACACTTGTGATATTTTATGTTAACTATCTCTTGAATTTAGTCTTTCATTTCCAAATCTAACATTTTTGTCATCCTATTTTAATTTTTTATTGCACGTTTACTTAAGCGTCCATTTTGGCATCCCAAAAATTGTTATGAAACTCCTCGAACCAAGGTAATCTTATAGTGGAAGGTAGAGTATTATTTTATATCAGCATATAATCTTTCAAAAATTGGTGCATGTTATGTGTATTCTCATTCATATACTCTTTTTGTCTCAAATATAAGAAAAAAAAAAAATTTTTAGGTTTATTGGATAATTAATGTATCTGCTTTACAATGTAGACCAGATACATTAACTACTCAATAAACCTAAAAAAAAAGAATTTTTTCTTATACTAGACCGCCGACCCGTGCGATGCACGGGCCCTTTCGACTAAAAATACCGACATAATTATATAAAGATAATAAAAGATTTACTTTAATTCCCTCAACAAAAATTCACTTTAATGTAATAAAGTAATAAACATTGATCCACATCATTTCTT
>Ga0315914_1008686_pt1 | contig 13415 bp, 12 predicted proteins | sample MpolenodulesMG_FD_203920 | JGI IMG/M metagenome (GOLD analysis project Ga0315914, IMG submission 203920) | Medicago polymorpha root nodule microbial communities from Los Angeles, California, United States - elongated nodules | ecosystem: Host-associated > Plants > Roots > Nodule | place: USA...
TTTTGATTTCCATCTTTTAATTTTGATTTTTAATTCTTATTTTTGTTTTTGTTTATTTTTATTTTAGTCATTATTATTTCTTTTTATTTTATTTTCCTTTTCTTTTAACTTTTTTATTTATTTATTTGTTTATTTTTATTGATGTCCGAAAATGTCTAAAGGAATTCAATGAGTCCAAAAAATATATGCCAAGTCTAAAAAAAAATCTTTCTCTTCTCTTTGCTACAACTTTAGGAGCAAGTCACAAAAGTCAACACGTTTTCTTCTGCTCAAAGTTATTTCCATTTCTACATCAACCCTAATTCTATAAAAGCCAACCTGCACACATATAAAAAGACACACAATTTTACCCAACAATATAATTTTCACACGCACAAATATCCCAAAAAACCTGCAAACCAAAAACCTTTAGCTACCGCAATTTTCATAACCTAATTTTTAAGTTACAATTTTTATTTTGTTATTTCTTTTGAACCCTAGTTGCCGTAATTTACAGTATTAGTTTTCATTCAATTTAATTCAAGTTTCAGTTTTTCTTTACTATTCTTTGCGATTCACGTTACCGGTGTTGCTTTAATTGAATTCATTCCCGTTGATTCTTCATACAATTTGCAGCAGCCATATTTATATATGTACTCCATATTCATGTTGCCGTGCCTTTAAATTTATGTTCCTTATTTCAATTGCCATTCCCTTTTTATTTCCAAGTTATTGCTACGTGATTATCTCTTGTTGCGGCGGCTACTTTGATTTCAATTATGGATTGCTATTGTTACTGTTGATGCCTGGTTCCATATCATATATTCATTTAGAATTCAATTACACGGTTACTGTTTCCATTCCTTTATTTCAATTGATGTTTGTTCTATTTCAATATGATGTGCCTCTTCGATTATTGTCATACCTTGTGTGATTAATTCATAACCGTACCACTTGCTGTTTTGCGGTTGCTATTGCTTATGCAATTCAATATTATGGTGTTTATTATTGCTACTATGCGATTCGATTCATGTTGCTACTGCTAATTCTTGTATTGTCGCAGCACTCATTCTTTTTTTTAAATTCAACGTCATCACAAAATACCTCCGTTAGTTTTAATTTAGTTTTAAATTCAAAAATAACAAAAACATTCAAATAGTCCAAAAATCACAAAAAATATATTTTCATAATAAACCTTGATCCAAAATCAAGTGATTCCCTTCATTTTTATTCTTTCTTAATCAAATTTCAAATCAACTTTAATTCTACTTCGAGTCATTTTCTTTTAATATAAAAAATACAAACCAAATCCATTTTGCCACTTGGCTTTCACTTTAAAACATTTTTCAAAACTAACAAAAAATACACAACCAATCAAACGTCAATTTCTACAGTTCGAGGTTTTGATCCCTCACGATACGTAGGCAAAGGACATTCGTCCTTCCAAACAATAAAAAATGTAGATAAATTAGGTCTCTTTTTCCTTTTCTTTTTTAAATCCTTTTTATAGAAGCAAATTATAGCACATTATTTAAATAAAATCAAGAGGTTCCCATAGGATACTACAGACATAAAGGGTGCTAACACCTTCCCTTTATGTAACTAACCCCCGAACCCTAAATCTTTCAATATGGGGTACTTTGAACTTTTTTACCCTTTTCTTAAAAATTAAAATGTTCGGTCGTGAAGTGAGTCAAAAGAATCAAATAGACTCGATCTCCGAAAAATGACACGACAGAAATGGCGACTTCACTAGGGACCCCCTATGTGGAATTTAGGAAAATTGCTTGGGTCAATTGGGACTCAGTTTGTCTATCGAAGGAGGAGGGAGGGTTAGGTGTAAGGAGGTTACGGGAATTTAATGTAGCTCTCTTAGAGAGGTGGTGTTGGAGGATGCTTGTGGATAAGGAGGGCCTTTGGATCGAGTTTTAAAAGCTTGTTACGGTGAGGAGGGTGGCTGGTTGAAGGAGTGTGGGCGTCATAGTTCACATTGGTGGAGGATGTTGTGTGGTGTTCGTAGTAGGGTTGGGTTGGATGTCGGGAGGTGGTTTGATGATAACACTGGTAGGGTTGTGGGAGATGGTAGTAGTACTTACTTCTGGACCGATAACCAGATGGGAGGTATTCCTCTAAGTGTTAGATATCCGTGAATTTTTGACTTGGCCGCAAATAGATGGTGCACAGTGGGGGAGATGGCGTGTTTGGGATGGGAGGAGGGGGTTGTGCATGGGTGTGGAGATGTTTCCTATTAGCATGGGAGGAGGAGGAAATGAGGGAGTGCACTATTTTATTACTAAACATCGCCTATTAGCATGGCAGGCTCATTATCATGATAGGTGGAAATGGTTGCCACTATCAATTCCTCACGACTGCGGATGCTCCTTTGGGTCGGGAACGTACTAATAATGTGTGGCACAATCTTATTCCCCTAAAGGTTTCCATGTTTGGGTGGCGCCTTCCTTGCAACCGTCTTCCAACTAGAGATAACCTATTGAGACAGAGGGTGGTTAGCGACGAGTTGATTGTTTGTCCGACTGGCTGCGGTGTCCGTGAGGAGGCCGACCATTTGTTTTTAGGATGCGCTACTTTGAGCAACGTGTGGTCTCTCGTGTGGCATTGGCTACAGATATCTTCGGCTACTTCTTGTGTGATACGTGACCATATTTATCAATTTAATCACATGGTTGGTATGCCGCAATCAACTCACTCATTCTTTAAGGTTATTTGGTTTGCTTGCATTTGCAACATTTAGAAGGAAAGGAACAACAAAGTTTTCAATAACAAGACATCTGATCCTAATACCATCTTGGACAATGTTAAGCTGACATCTTTCATATGGTTAAAGGCTCACTTGCCTTCCTTTGTTTTTGATTTTTCAGGATTGGTGGCGACACCCTCTCCTTTGTATGAGTGTTGTTAATTAACAATTTCATGTTTGCTCTTTTGTTCTTTGGCGGTGCTTGAATATTCGGCACCGATGACTTTGTATTTGTTTTTTTGGTGTGTTTCTTGTTGCAATGCTTGTGCGCGGAGGATCTAGGAGTGTGCTCCTCCTCGAGGTCTCAGGTTCGATTCTCTCTAGTGCCAATAAAGGTGGGCTAATTTAGCTTCTTAAAAAAAAAAAATGCTTGTGCGCAGAGATACATTAGTGAGTTTCTATTAATATCTCATTTTGGCTTGTTAAAAAAAAGTATAGGTAATATTGTATTTATTATTGTTTACAAAAAAACTTGTTTCTATTATCATGGATACTCCTACTCGGTGGGATTTAAATTTTTTAATTGAAATTTAAAATAACATTATTAAAGGATAATTACTTGGGTCAATTGGAACTCAGTTTGTCTACCGAAGGAGGATGGAGGGTTAGGTGTAAGGAGGTTACGGGAATTAAAGGTAGCTCTCTTAGGGAAGTGGTGTTGGAGGATGCTTTTGGATAAGGAGGGCCTTTGGATCGAGTTTTAAAAGCTCGTTACGGTGAGGAGGGTGGCCGGTTGAAGGAGGGTGGGCGTCATAGATCACAGTGGTGGAGGATGTTGTGTGGTGTTCGTAGTAGGGTTGGGTTGGATGTCGGGAGGTGGTTTGATGATAACACTGGTAGGGTTGTGGGAGATGGTAGTAGTACTTACTTCTGGACCGATAACCAGATGGGAGGTATTCCTCTAAGTGTTAGATATCCTTGACTTTTTGACTTGAACGCAAATAGATGGTCCACGGTGGGGGAGATGGTGTGTTTGGGATGGGAGGAGGGGGTTGCGCATGGGTGTGGAGAGGTTGCCTATTAGCATGGGAGGATGAGGAAATGAGGGAGTGCACTATTTTATTACTTAACGTCGCCTATTAGCAGGGCAGGCTCATATTCATGATAGGTGGAAATGGTTGCCACTATCAATTCCTCACGTCTGCGGATGCTCCTTTGGGTCGGGAACGTACTAATAATATGTGGCACAATCTTATTCCCCAAAAGGTTTCCATGTTTGGGTGGCGCCTTCTTCGCAACTGTCTTCCTACCAGAGACAACCTAGTGAGACAGGGGGTGATTAGCGACGAGTTGATTGTGTGTCCGTCTGGTTGCGGTGTGCATGAGGTGGCTGACCATTTTTTTTTAGGATGTGCTACTTTGTGCAGCCTGTGGTCTCTCGCGTGGCATTGGCTGCAGATATCTTCGGTTACTTCTTATGTGATACGTGACCATATTTATCAATTTAATTACATGGCTGGTATGCCGCAATCAAATCACTCATTCTTTAAGGTTATTTGGTTGGAAAAAACTTAGGTACAATTCCTTAGGTTCTTTTCGTATGGTTCTTAACTAAATTCACCATAATTTCCTCAAATCCTTAATATTCTCAAAGTTTGTTAAATGAAAAAAAGATATATTTTTAGTTAAGAACAATACGAAAAGCACCTAAGGAATTGTACCTAAGTTTTGTGCTATTTGGTTTGCTTGTGTTTGGAACATTTAGAAGGAAAGGAACAACAAAGTTTTCAATTACAAGACATCTGATCCTAATACCATCTTGGACAACGTTAAGCTGACATCTTTCTTGTGGTTAAAGGCTCACTTGCCTTCCTTTGTTTTTGATTTTCAGGATTGGTGGCGACACCCTCTTCTTCTTTGTATGGGTGTTGTTATTTAACAATTTCATGTTTTCTCTTTTGGTCTTTGGCAGTGCTTGAGTATTCGACACCGATGACTTTGTAATTGTTCTCTTGGTGTGTTTCTTGTTGCAATGCTTGTGCGCGGAGAATCTGGGAATATGCTCCTCCTCAAGATTTCAGGTTCGATTCTCTCTAGTGCCAATATAGGTGGGCTAATTTAGCTTCTTCAAAAAAAAAAAAAATTCTTGTGCGCGGAGATACATTAGTGAGTTTCTATTAATATCTCATTTTGGCTTGTTAAAAAAACGTATAGGTAATATTGTTTCTATTATAGTTCAAAAATAACTTGTTTCTATTATCATGGATACTCCTATTCCGGTGGGATTTAAATTTTTTAATTGAAATTTAAAATAACATTATTAAAGGATAATTGCTTGGGTCAATTGGGACTCAGTTTATCTACCTAAGGAGGAGGGAGGGTTAGGTGTAAGGAGGTTACGGGAATTTAATGTAGCTCTCTAAGGGAAGTGGTGTTGGAGGATGCTTGTGCATAAGTAGGGCCTTTGGATCGAGTTTTAAAAGCTCGTTACAGTGAGGAGGGTGGCCGGTTGAAGGAGGGTGGGCGTCATAGTTCACATTGGTGGAGGATGTTGTGTGGTGTTCTTAGTAGGGTTGGGTTGGATATCGAGAGGTGGCTTGATGATAACACTGGTAGGGTTATGGGAGATGGTAGTAGTACTTACTTCTGGACCAATAACTAGATGGGAGGTATTCCTCTAAGTGTTAGATATTCGTGACTTTTTGACTTGGCTGCAAATAGATGCTGCACGGTGGGGGAGATGGTGTGTTTGGGATGGGATGAGGGGGTTGTGCATGGGTGTGGAGACGTTGCCTATTAGCATGGGAGAAGGAGGAAATGAGGGAGTGCACTATTTTATTACTTAACGTCGCATATTAGCACGGCAGACTCATATTCATGATAGGTGGAAATGGTTGCCACTATCAATTCCCTACATTTGCAGATGCTCCTTTGGATCGGGAACGTACTAATAATGTGTGGCACAATCTTATTCCCCTACAGGTTTCCTTGTTTTGGTGGCACCTTCTTCGCAATCGTCTTCCAACCAGAGACAACCTAGTGAGACGGAGGGTGATTAGCGACGAGTTGATTGTGTGTCCGTGAGGAGGTCGATCATTTGTTTTTAGGATGCGCTACTTTGAGCAGCGTGTGGTCTCTCGTGTGGCATTGGCTGCAGATATCTTCGGTTACTTCTTGTGTGATACGTGACCATATTTATCAATTTATTCACATGGAGGGTATGCCGCAATCAACGCACTCATTCTTTAAGGTTATTTGGTTTGCTTGCGTTTGGAACATTTAGAAGGAAAGGAACAGTAGAGTTTTCAATAACAAGACATCTGATCCTATTACCATCGTGGACAACGTTAAGCTGACATCTTTCATGTGGTTAAAGGCTCACTTGCCTTCCTTTGTTTTTGATTTTCAGGATTGGAGGCGACACCCTCCCCTTTGTATGGGTGTTGTTATTTAACAATTTCATGTTTGCTCTTTTGTTCTTTGGCGGTGCTTGAATATTCGGCACCGATGACTTTGTAATTGTTCTTTTGGTGTGTTTCTTGTTGCAATGCTTATGCGCGGAGGATTTAGGAGTGTGCTCCTCCTCGAGGTCACAGGTTCGATTCTCTCTAGTGCTAATATAGGTGGGCTGATTTAGCTTCTTCAAAAGAAAAAAATGCTTGTGCGCGGAGATACATTAGTGAGTTTCTATTAATATCTCATTTTGGCTTGTTAAAAAAAAGTATAGGTAATATTGTTTCTATTATTGTTTAAAAAAAAACTTTTTTCTATTATCATGGATACTCCTATTTCGGTGGGATTTAAATTTTTTAATTGAAATTTAAAATAACATTATTAAAGGATAATTGCTTGGGTCAATTGGGACTCAGTTTGTCTTCCGAAGGAGGAGGGAGGGTTAGGTGTAAGGAGGTTGCGGGAATTTAATGTAGCTCTCTTAGGGAAGTGGTGTTGGAGGATGCTTGTGGATAAGGAGGGCCTTTGGATCGAGTTTTAAAAGCTCGTTACGGTGAGGAGGGTGGCCGGTTGAAGGAGGGTGGGCGTCATAGTTCAAATTGGTGGAGGATGTTGTGTGGTGTTCATAGTAGGATGTTGTGTAAAACTAATCCTCTTTTCAAACAAGTTTTTTTTTTGTTGCTGTTTTTACCCTTTGGTTTCTTATTTCATCAATACAATATGAATAAACAGTTCCCCTCCGTCGCTCAATGAGAATTGCTAATAAGCTTCCTCCAGTTGAGCAACAAGTAGAAAGCAGCACAAAGGGAGGGCTTCATGGGAGGAAGCCAACTGAAAAAAGCACTCATGGAAGGATGCCAATTCAGCCACAAGTGAAAAGCAAAAAGGAAAGGAAAAAGCCAAAAGATGATGGACCTTTTTCCCATCCTAAAGGTACATAAAAGTAACAAAAGCTTGTTTATAGAATTTCTACTCTTCATGGATCTATTGTTATTTTTATAAGTAACAAAAGCTTGTTCATAAAAAGAAATCTCAAATAACCTCACCCATTGTTTCTTATTTCATATAAAATAAACAGTTTATGCAATGGCGAGTCCATGTGCTAGGAGATACCTCAAGGTTTTTTATCATAATGAAAAGGCAAGTTTTTCTCTCAACAAAGTTTATTGTGCCTTTAGTTTTTATGTGCATATTTTAATTCTTTAGTATCAATGTCTCTTAACTGGCAGATAGTGGATGAGGTAAATTATAAATATAATGCTAAAATTATAGAGATGATGAGGCGCTTAAATGAAGGTCAGAAAGGAAAGGAGAAGGAAGAAGAAAGATAGCTTCCAGGGAAAGAGGAGCAGAGTTACTGAAGTACTTCTAATAATAAGGAAATAGTTTTTTTTTTTTTTTTGAGGGTGTGTGTTATTACCTATTAGTGGGTTATGCTATTGTGCAAGAGTTTGGCTATAAAGATTTTATAATTTGAAAATATATATTTTTCGAATTGAATCCAATTTTTTTTAAAGTATAAAAAGAGATACTGATGTAGAGTAATATCCTTTAAATTTCATAAATTAAAATTGTACAATAGGATAACTAAAACTGTATCTTAGCCTTTCTCTTTTGACCTAATATTTTTATGATTTTTTTTATTTTTTTTTAACGACAAATTGTGAATTTATGTTTACATAATTTTATAAGTTCTAATATTTGCATCAAGATTCATATATTTTTGCCTTAACGTTTTGTTTCCTACGGGAATGGACTTTGGATTAGGGAAGTTTTACTATACCCCTACATTTCTCTACCTTTACCCCTACAATTTATCAAAAAAATCCAATATTACCTTTTGTCATTTAATTATGAGTTATGTTAACTTCTGCCCTAAGGGCACATGTAAGGAACACAAAAAAGCAACTTTCCATTGGAAATCATGATATTTTAACTTTTTAGAAGTTGACTACATGATTTTTGATACGTATATTTCTATAATGAGTTCTTTAACATGTGCCATTTAGGACACAAGTTAACATTTGTCTTTAATTATTTAGACATTTTTTCACCTTCACTTTCAACATTTTTCCGGTCCATATGAGTTCAGCCCCTCATGATTTTCAGAAACGTATTTTAATCAAAGAATCTCTAGTATGTAATTATTTTATTTTTCAAAAAGCAGTAGAACACAATTTTAGAAATACGTTAATCATTCTTTCTTCTAAATCTTTCTTTTAAATGTTTTATTTCATCCACATCTCCACAACATTAACAATTTTCGTATTCACTCAAAACGCACACCCTCGTTGAGTTTGTTACCAATGCCAACAAAGAACACGCTAATTTCTCATTCAACCAAACCGAAAGAGCTTTGATAAAAGAGAAGAGATAAATAAAAAAATAAAAAACTCAAATTTCATCACTAGAAATTTCCATCATCATGGAAGGACTCCCGCCACTTGCTAATATTAGAACTTTCAGGAGAAGATATTGCTTCTGATCCATCTGTTGTTTCATTTTCATCACCTGTGCAGCTCAGGCATGTAGCATACAACAGTCCATCAGGGCTTTCAGGTTCAACTGTTGCTAAGTTGATGCTACTTAAATCAGTTGAAACTTCCACCCAGGAAAAAGTTTTCATCATTTGAAGACACTTCGAAACTTTTCCTGCAAAATGAAAATTCTATCACTCAATAAATAGACGAATTTTAAGTTACATTGTGAAATTGCTAATAAATTATCAAGCACGTAGTGACCGGTAAAAATATAAGAAAATGGTTTGTGTCGTGTCACATAGAATAATTTACTGTTACAATGTGAATGTAACTACTTGTGTTGATGTCGAACATTGACAAGTGTTGGTATCAAACACATTGTTAATCTGAAGTGTTGATACTAGATAGATGTTAAGAAACAAAATCTCATTGGCCATATAATTTCCATCTATGTTGAAGTGATACTTTAGAATGAATGTGTGTCGAACTTCTGATACATCCGTAATGTGGTTTCATTAAATCAGAGGTGTAAAATGAAAAAAATCAGAACAAAGCCTAAAGACTTAGAATTTCTAAGATACAAACTTTGATAGTGTTTTTGCTATTTGATTTTGGCAGAGTAATGACACAATAAAATTAGAAGAGTCTTGTTGTTTTTCTTTAAGTCTTCAGCTCCTTATATATGCAAGTATTTGAGATATGTTGGAGATCAAATGTCAGCGCAATTAGAGTCGTTGTGAAGCTTCAAATCAAGAACATTGGCCCTTTTCCTGATACAGATAGTTCTGTTGATTAAACATGTGAAATTCCTTTGCAGAATCAGGAATTATTTGTTCATTCTCTTTGTCCTTGAAGTTCTTTGTTTGTTTATACACGTGGTTAGAAGAAGACAAACTGTACTATCAAACTTTGATAGAGATAAGAAGTTGACAAATCTGACGTGGAATCTAGGTCCCTCAAGATCTTCTATGTCTAGAGGTCTTCCAAGAATGATGGAGATCGTCCAAGTCTGATGAGGTCTTCTGAGTCTGATGATTCTTTAGAGTCTGATGAGAGTCTTCAACTTTCGAGTAGCATCATTTCTTCTGATCCAAGGTGTTGACTTCTGGTTGACCTTTCTTCAAATTTTCTTCCATATGCTTTGAGCTTCTCTTGTACATCTGATGCTCTTATACATGTTCAAACCTTGTTAAATTTTAATCTATGGTCCTTCACACTTGAACATATATTAGCATATTTAATTGTTCTTTAATACTTTGTTATCATCAAAATCTTATAGGAATTGTACACAAACCAATTTTTTTTCCATCAACATTTTCCATATCTTGCTTCATAATGTTCGAACATGTTTGATAAAATACAACTCCAAAATCCATGTGGTCTTGTGGTGCCATCTTTGTTGAGAGAAAAACCAACATTGTGAATTCACCTATTGAAGGAAACATTGTTAGCATGTTGTTAATATCTTCAGTTACCAGATCAAGAATGATCACTTCTTCCACTAAGTTTCTATCCAGCAAAATATAATAAAAGCAAAAAAGATTTTCAAAATGGTTAGTAATGAGGGATGCAATTTTCTTTGGATCAATAATTAATTGTTCATTATTACTGATAGTTGTGATTTTGTTGGTTTTGGCTTTGATTTTGGCTATTCTGTGAAAATATTTGGTGTTTCTATCTTAATTAAGACTCTCTTATCTTCTTCTCCAAGCATAAGATGTTATCAGCCCATTTTAGTGCATATCCACTAGAATCATTGGAGCCATCTCATGTAAACTTAATCTTTAAGACTAGAAAAAAAGGGATCCAAGGTCGTACACTTGTAGGACTCACATTGAGAGATCTTCAACGATGTAGGTCTAGAGTAATTTCAGAGAGCTACATCTTATATCGATAACATGCTTCCTAATGTTATATCTTTTAACATCTTCCCAATGTTTACCAACACTAGAAAACATAAAAGGTTTCTAAAACTCAAATAAACATCAACAGGTTCTTCAAACAATAAAAGACTAAATAGAATAAATAAAGGCTAAATAGGTTTTGCATGCACGTAAGCATCACATCATATAATGGGGGATAAATGCAAGGTAATAACTGACCCAAGCATCACATAAAATCAACATATTTATTCTTCCTTGTACTACAATCGTTGGAGCTAGCTCATGTAAACTTAATCCTTAAGATTAGCAAATAAGGTACCCAAGAGTGGTATAGCTCATAATGAACTTAAACACAAAAATAGAAATTAGGGAGTATAATGAATAAAAACATAAATGCATATATATCATTAAAAGAGAGTAGAGTTTACAAAAGAGAAATTGCAATCCTTTGAGGGTCGAAGTGAGTTCTTTGAAGCACTCACTTAACAATTTACTCTAATGTCTCTAAAACTCTAAGATCTAACTATTATGCTTTGAAGATGAAAGGGATGAATGGATGAGATGGAGAAATGTGATTTGAGTCTCTAAGATGGTGGCTAGGGTTTATTGGAGGTTTATGCCTCCAAACTCTATTCTATTCAACACAACACAACACACTACTAGCACATTTTCAAATAATAGCTTGTTGTCCTTTTATAGTACAAGTCCTTTCTTATCCTTTAGTTCCCTTTCGGTCTTTTCCCGTGTGATGGTCTTTGTCTTGACCATTAAGCATAGGAATATAACTTATCCCTTTTGTGTACTATTTGAGACTCGCTTATCTTCCTCTCCAAGCACAAGATGTTCTAGGCCCACTTTATTGCATATCCACTAGACTAAGTTTGATACGTCGCAATGTTGTAGCTCCATACATCGCTAGGATGTGACCTTTCAGACTTTCTCCTATGATTTGCCATCTTTATCGCTTGGGATCAATATATTCATTCTTCCTCATAATAAAATCATTGGAGCCAACTCATGTAAACTTAATCCTTAAGACTATCAAATAAGGGACCCAAGGTCGTACACTTGCACGAACCTTACTGAGAGATCTTCAATGATGTAGTTATAAACTCCTTTCCATTGCTGCATTTTCTTATATCAATAGCATGCTTCCCAATTATATTCTTAATCTTTGAACATCTTCACACGACCTGCCATTGAAACAAACACTAGGAAGCATTAAAGGTTCCTAAAACTAAAAAAAACATCAAAAAGTTATTAAAACAGTAAAAGACTAATTAAACGAAATAATTCTAAATAGGTTTTGCATGCACTCAAGGATCACATATAATGGAAGATAAATGTAACGACATTTTGCTGGTTATCAATAGCTAACATCTAGAGCATCGTCAACATACTTCACATTAGCATCTCTTTCTGGGATGACAAGAAAATTCGCACCAGTGGATAAAATCTGCCACAAACACGGGCAAATACTTTAATGGATATCCATGGATAAAATAAAATCCATGGAACAAAAAAAATTGAGAAAAATAATTTGGAAACCCAAAAAATTGATCGAACAAATAAATATAAATAGGTCCAAACAAAAAAATTGGGGGGAAAAATTGGTGACCCAAGGCAACAAACAGATGAAAAGGTTGGGATCAAAGGGTACAAATCCATACAAAAATATTGGAATTGAGAACAAACAATAGTCAATGATGCAATGAAACAATTGGTTAGCCTATGAGTACGTAGCTTATAGTAATTTAAGTTAATAGTTGTTTGCTACAATGAAGAGATAATGTAGCCTATGAGGTACATGCTCATAGTAATTTTAACAAACAAGGAGATAATTTTTATATACATTATTCTTATAACTAATCAGCAATTTGGAATGTCATGAAAATTTATGATACCGCAATACTCTAGTAATATGTATTTTATAAAAGTCTATATGTCATAATGTATTAGGCTTGCTAGGCTAAATTTATGTGATTTATAGTATTAGTCTGTGCGCCCGTCATGATCTGAGTTTGGGTCGTGACAAAGTTGACTCAAAATAGTTAGTCGATGATCACTAATGCAATGAAGTTGTTGGTTGCAATGAAATTAATTCAAGCAGTATGACTCTAATCGATGCAAGATGCCTGACAATGCTCATGATGGTTGAAATATAATCAATGGAGAGAAGAAAACAAGAAACAATTTTGGAATAGAATCGGGAGAGGGTGGGAGTCGAAGGACGTTTTTGAGGAATAGAAGAAGCGCATGTGATTGTTTTATCCTATCACGTTAGGGTCAATATGATAGTATTAGAAATGAGTTTAATATATCATTTTCTATTGATGCACAAAACATCAGATTGAATCGGGATATGCTAGTTTTGTCATATCCTGCCTTCCTATCATGTGCACCAAACAGGCTCTAATACTATACAGATTATCACGCGATGCTTGATTTCTCCTATAAAACAAACAAATCATATTATCCTTTATTTATGTTTTTTTGAATCAAGGAACTTTGTTTTTGTTAATTGTGATGAACTTTTTTTTTGATAGAAATGAAATGTATGGATATTACTATGTATGGACATTGTTTTTGTAATGTATGGATGTTAGTAAAAAGGAGAAAATTAATGTGATGAACTTTTGTTGTTAAATTTTAGGTAATCTCTTATTTATTAAAGTTAACCCGGAAGCAAATGTTTGCCTTAATTTTAACCTAACTATAATGGTTAATTTTACTCTAATACCCCTGTTTAATTATTAACCCTATTTTTTCCTTCTCAACAAAATCACACATAATCTCCTTTTTTTTTTGAAATGTTCTCAACACATCACACCTAATTTACTATTTTTTTGAACAAAACAAATTTGCCTTATCTCTTATTTATTAAAGTTAACCCGGAAGCAAATGTTTGCCCTAATTTTAACC
>Ga0315914_1008692_pt1 | contig 13407 bp, 3 predicted proteins | sample MpolenodulesMG_FD_203920 | JGI IMG/M metagenome (GOLD analysis project Ga0315914, IMG submission 203920) | Medicago polymorpha root nodule microbial communities from Los Angeles, California, United States - elongated nodules | ecosystem: Host-associated > Plants > Roots > Nodule | place: USA...
GCAGCTGTTACGCTTGGTTGATGTCTCTGACCCCAAGCGAAATAGACCTATCTCTTCTCGTTTTACTTTTATGTCGAATAGAACAATAGTTTTACACAAACAAACAATTTATACCCAAACACTTAACGTGATGAATATTGTGAAAATGCTTATGAAATATGCAACTCTCTGCGGAAACGATCCTATTATACTTACATGTAAATAGTTTTATGACATGTAAACATCTTACATCATTAGTCGAGATAAAGGTTTTATTGAGGGGTTGGCCATGAAGAGAGCTTCCAGGGCTGCTGAGTTAATGCATCTTCTTCCTCAGTTACAGGATCCTCAGAGTGAGCTTCTTCTACTTCGATCGTGCATGGGTATTGCCAAACTTTTCTTTGGCTTAAGGACGTGCCAACCGATTCACATGGAGGAGGCGACTATGTTGTTTGATAAAGAGCTGTGTGAAGTGGTTGAGGACATTGTGGTTGGTGGAGGTCCTTTCTTTGGGGACCTTCAATGGAGGATGGCTTCTTTACCTATTAGGTTTGGAGGGTTGGGTTTGTACTCAGCATTAGAGGCTTCTTCGTACGCTTTTGTGGCTTCTAGGGCACAGTCTTGGGTGCTACAAGATCATATTTTGAGAGACAGTGGGTTATGTGGCATGAATTTGGACTTTGGTAATGCTTTGGATGGTCTTCGTGGTGCGATTCCAGATTTTGATGTTAGCAGTTTTACTAGCAAAGACACCATCCCTCCTAAAGCACAACATGTTTTGGCGAATGCTCTTTTTAGTAAGAGTGTTCAGGATATGGAAGTTAAGTTTGACATGACCACGAGACAAAAGACAATTTTTGGATGTTTGCAAGCAACACATGCTCAGGATTTTCTTCTAGTTATCTCGATTGATTGGTTAGGTCAGCATATGTCACCAGTGGAGTATCGTACTATCCTTAGATATCGTCTTATGATTCCACTGTTTCCTATTGATGAGGTGTGCCCTGTTTGTCGTAAGGTGTGTCTGGATACTTTTGGGGAGCATGTCGTTCATTGCAAGGAGCTTCCTGGCTTTAAGTACAAAAATGACTTTGTTAGGGATGTACTTTTTGATATTTTCAGACGGGCGGGAATGTCAGTGAAGAAAGAGGCGCCTGTGAACTTCCTGACTGACCCACTAGATAGAAGATCAACACTCAGGCCTGCGGACGTTATGGTGTACGGATGGGTAGGTGGAAAACATGCTTGTGTAGACATGACTGGGGTTTCACCACTTGTGGGATTAGGTGTCGGACCTTTTACCGTAAGATAGGCAGCCCTAAAAGTCGCGTCAAGCAAAGTGGCCAAACATGAGAAAGCGTGTTCTGACAATCAACATGCTTTTATACCATTTGCTTTTGACACTTTCGATTTTCTAGCATCAGAGGCTGTTGACCTTCTACATAGAGTTCAAAAGGTCATGCATAGCAATGTCATGTCTCCTAGGTCCATGAACGTTGTGTTCACGAGGATTGGTTTTGCCATCCAAAAAGGTCTAACGGCGCAGCTTGTTGCCCGCTTGCCTTCTATTCAAGGGTAAATAATGATTTTACTTTGATTTGTTTATTCAATTGATACTTAAATATTTATTTCATTCATTAATTTGGCTATTATATTATTCGTTTATCAGTTTCGTCGTATATGAAGTTGCTAAAGCTATGATGCCTAAAAGATGTTACGTGGTTTCGATATATCAAGAAACTATAGTTATGACGCCTCACAAATTTAACAACCAAAATAATTGACTACTTAATTATATAATTGATAAATTCATTACACTATGATGAGCTAATTAGTCTTAAAAGTAATTTTACTTTTTTGAAGTAAAATAAAGATTCAGCATTTTGATCCAACTAGTTTCACTTTTGTCCATTATCATTAGGACTTTTTGTGCCCATTACCAATAAAAGTAGAAAAATTGAAATAGTGCTCTTCCTCTCACTTTTCCTTTGTTTTTATGTTTTTGAGAGGCTTTTCCATTATTATGTTGAAACCAACATTTAGATTATTAATTTCAAGTTTATAGTAATATCATCCACATGTTTTCCCAACATTATCTAGGCACTTTATCCATTTTTATCATGTTTTTCAGACAAATAACAATATCCATTTAGAATGCCAAATTAAAGACTAAATAATTAAGTTTCTTTTCAAGAACAACTTAATAAAGCATAAATTCTTAGCTCAAGTTATGAGCATGTGAACAATGATAGGTATATACCAACTTAACATGAGCACTTAAGCTGCTATGGACTTAGATTCACTACAGTCAACAATCTCATAAATACACTTAAATTGGTAAATCTAAGCCATTAGATAGATATCATGTGTCTTTTGTAGTGACTTCGACATGGTAGATACTTAGAATCTCAGCAGTCCGATCTTCATCAACAACCAAGATTATTAAGTACAATAATTATCGACTACATCAAATCCAATTCCTTTGGCAAGTTGAAGACTCTGAATCTCAACCGTCCAATCTTCATCAACAATCGAAAATATTAAGTGTACTCACTACCGACTGAATCAATTTCATTTCCTTCGATAAGTTGAAAACTCAAAATCTCAACCGTTCAATCTTCATCAACAATCGAGATCATCAAGTCCAAGGGACTACTATTAACTACATCAAATCCATTTCCTTAAGCCTACACATGAGATCACCAAGAGAAGGAGAAATAGAGAAGAAAGAGGATTATAGACAAAGAACCAAAACACTATAATTCATCCATAGTAATTAACCAACATGGACATAGGAACCAAGCAAAGTCCCCTTTTCTTCAAATCTGCACACTCAATATTTTTTCCATTGAAATTCATATCACAATCATTTGTCTGTAACTTTTGATAATGCTCTGATTTAAATCCCTTATCCTACAAAATCATCATCATAAACAATAATGGTTAAGATGAAAATTCCAAAATCATTTCTTAAAGAAAATAAAAACATCAACTAAGAATGAATCATAGTTGATTACCCTAGAGCCATCTAATTGATCATCAATCTTCCTTGAAATCATTGTTGTTGGATTCATCTCACTAACCTGCAGATAATCATTAAGGATGTACAAATATTCATCATTAATGGTGAAAAATAAATGAATTAAATGAAAAATAATATATAATTACATACCTTAGGACTATTGACAGGTGAGCTAGCAGTGTCCTCCAAAGGGTCATCTTCAGATATTTGTTTGGTTCTTGTTTTCTTCAAAGAGAGTTTCTTGGAGAGGTTTGGTGAGTTTCTAACATGATTTTTATGTGAGAATTTCCATGCAGCACAAGAAGCAGCATCTGAGACCAAAGAGGAACCACCTAAACTTGAAGAACAGTAACTTGGTTCAATGTCTTTAGAGAAATCTTCAAAGTAAGAAGTCCAACCACTTTCCTCGGATTGGTAATTTGTGTTTCCATTGGTACGGGCAGAGACTGTTTTTTCCATAGAACAATTTAGAGAATGCACTTTTAGTCTTGTACTCTTATGACATAAGAAGAGAAAGCAGCATAACAGGAATGTTTTTGTCAGAGGTTGGGAGAATATATAAACCCAAAAATCATCATCATGCTATTTAATAGAAGGGAAATGTTTCATGTACACAAAATCCGACATAACACGGTATGTATGTATATACGGTTTTTTGACTTGTTTTTCGTTCTAACCGATTCGAACACAACACACATCTAAATTGTATTTTATAGAATATCGAACTTTTGTGCATCTAAATAACACATCTCTTCATAAAAACACGAGAATTATGTTAGCAAAACACTCTTTAACACACTCTAATTTTCAATACAAATAACTCGTAAGACTAAAATGTCATTATAATGCATTTGTAATTTATCCACCATATACTTACAATTGCTTTAATAAATAAGGGTAATAGTAAAAAAAAATTATTGGTATTCTAAAATGACAAAATAATTTAAAAATAATATTTTATGACACAAATAATATGAGACGAATTTTGCATCTATTTTATACCATGTCAAGTATCTCTATCTATCTTTTATGTCTTTCTAAATCATAACATTTAACTTTAACTATTAATAAAATACAATTTGCTTATCCAATTTACACCAGTTGGCTACTTCATCGTATATCTTTAATTTACATTAATATTTAAAACGACATAAAATTTTTATGGTTTCTCTTACCGATGCTCAACGCGGATTCACCAATTAAGATTATCTTTATTTATTAAAAGACTCTATTTATGAGAGAAATAGACACACGGAAAATTAATAAAATCAATTTTAAAATTAATTTTACAAATACAACCTATTAAGTTCTTATTTGTATCTTTTTTGTTACTAACTTCTTATTTGTATCTATTTCTCTTAGAAATAAAAATCTCCATTTGGTAGATGTGGAAAAGGTCCGTATACTAATTATTGAGCAAAACATGGATAAAAAGAGAACCTATATAAATATAGAATCTTGGGGTGGGCCAAGAGTATATAATGAAGTTAAATTAACTATAGTTGTTGCAAGCCTACAACAGAAAAACAAGGCTAAAAATGAGCCAAGTCAAGTATAGAACGTGCAAGGGAAACAAAATAGTACATAAAGAGAAAATAGGGTTGACCTTTGTGCTTTGGAGGAGATTTCCTGTGAGAATTGGATACTATTTTCCTTATTAAAACTCATCTTTCAACCAAATACATTCAATGAGAATGACGAACAAAGTATAACAATTGGACCACTACAACAAACTCTACTTGAACAGCAGCAGGCCTGATCATGAGAAAAATTGAGGCCATTATCTACTGAGGTCAAAATTTACACCTAACTTGGAACTGATGGTGTAATTTTCATAGGTTAGATTCACATTTTTATATTTTCTTCGGTGAAAGAGAAAATATCAATAATAACAACTATGATATATTAAGTATCCGTTTGGAATCACGGTGAAAACACACCCACCGATGTTTTGGCTAACGCTCCAAATTAAAGCTTCTACTTTTTCATGTTTTTTAAGTATTAGGAAGCGTGAATAGTGCATTGGAACGCGGTTTTCAGCTTCCAAACACGTTTCCAAACACACACTAAATCATCACAATCATAGCACAAATAGTGTTAAGATTGAAGAGATATAATGGTCAAAGCTTACAGAAAAGAAAAAGCACCAAAACAACAACTTCGCAAAAATACAATAAAATGATAATCAATTATTTGGTAAAACCTCTCCAAACCATCTAAGTGCTAAATGCTCCATTAATAGCAATTATAAGAAAAATCTTTCATTTTAAACTTAATCCATGACCATACCAATAATTTAATAAATGGGTGAAACTAATAGAGGTTCCTGATTATCGAAAATCATTAGTTATGATGCTTCTAAATGATCCACACACATGCTAACTAAATCGAATAAAAACAATCATTTCCTTACTTTCCATGAGATATCAGAACTAAAATTACATCACATGACAAAAACTATCGTTTGTCAACACGTCACTAATGTATATTTAAGATAGAATGTCGACCATAATTTTTCATAACAATAAAAAAACAAATGGTTGAATTTAGTGGATGGATAGAGAGTTGTACTTCTTGAAAAATCACTAATGTATATTTAAGATAGAATGTCGACCATAATTTTTCATAACAATAAAAAAAAAAAAAACAAATGGTTGAATTTAATGGATGGATAGATAATTGTACCTTTTAAAACGTCGCTAATGTATATTTAAGATAGAACGTCGACCATAATTTTTCATAACAATCAAAAAATAAATGGTTGAATTTAGTAAATGGATAGATAGTTGCACTTCTTGATCAATGTCGTACACTATTTTATTTTCACATGTGAGACCAATAATTGCACATTAGCTGTATATTACCAAAATTAGATTGCCGAAAAAAGAGAACAAAATATAGAAAAACATGAGGAAAAAGAGAAAAATATCGCTAGAAGGAGGGGTTGAACCTCCGACCTTGTGGTTAACAGCCACACGCTCTAACCAACTGAGCTATTCCAGCTTCTTGCTTTCATAACCACATAAACTTTATTTCAATATGCAATATTGCTTCAATCGACGAAACTTTCTCCAATACCTAACATAGCTATAAATAAATCTAAATCTGCTTGTGAGATTTATCAAATAAAAATTCCGAATGTCCGTTTGTGGAATCTGCGGCATACTTTATTATTTTTCATTTGAATTCCTTTTTCTTAATGAATTTATGTGTCATATCATTTTTTTTAAAGAATGTGCCATATCAAGTTGTTGTAAGGACGAAAATGACGTCTTTGGGTTGAGTTATAAATACTCAGCATGTTATATTAAAGCAAGGAATATGTTTTCATCACTTAAAATTGGATGAAAATCATCCCAACTCCTAACAAATTATTGCATGTTTTCATCACTTAATTAAGAAATATGTGGGAAAAAAAATGCTGTAATAGTTCCCCAAAGAACAGTGCTGTATTTTGCAAAAAAATTGTTACAAGAATAACACCACTGCATTTATTATTTTTTTTTAAAGACCACGACTGCATAATTTTAGCAGTCCCTCAACCTGTGATTTATGCGAGGTGCATACACAACCGTTTCTACTTTCTTTGCACAAATGACAAGTATGAAATCTTATCTTTCGTAGCTCTAGCCAATAATTTGTCATGAGGTGAATTAGGGTCCTCTAAAATAGGTAATTGAACTTGAGGAAAATATGAAGAATTATAATAGTTAGTTAAAAGGAACCAACATCTAGAATTCAAGCAATTTTATATTCTTTTTGTACATATAACATTGTATATTCCAATCAAAGACAGCTCATTTTCCTCTCAAACAAAGGAATCAAATGAGCCAAACCAAATCGTGAAATCACCATGTTTGTGTAAGTTCAAAGAGTACAATCGCATTTCCAAATGGATGATGTATCTGTGTTACAATGCATTTAATAAGCGACCTTTTCAAAATACTGTTTAAACTCAAGTAGACAAAGGACAGTGTAGATAGAGATATAAACGTTCCAATAGAAAAGATAGCAAGTCCAAATGTCCAAGTAGGCAGTAGCTCTGCAGCATCAACGTTCTAGTGGCCGTATTTCTGAAATTCCCACTCACTGTTGTCTACACCAAGCAGAGAAACAAGAAGCCAGTAAGCAACAGAATTTAATCAACTGGGTCCAAACAGAAAAAGAAAGGTAAAAGGAAATTGGTCCACATACCTAGAGGACAAACTTGACGGGTTTTCAGCCATCTGCTTATGCAATGGAAGTGAAAAGCATGGTTACAAACCCCTGCATAAGATACGAGCATGAACGAGAAACATTTGAGTAATCCAACTATTGCTCCGTGTCATTACAAGTATCAAATAAGATAAATTCCCCAAAAAAAATATATATAGTAGCCAGTCTTGATTGTGTTTCTCTATCACTCTGTAAGACTTCACCACTATCATGCCCGTCTTCTCTCTCCCGCTCTAAGACTAGGGCCATGTCTGCTATTGTTCTGCCACTTTTCCCCAGCCTAAGATGATAGGTTGCAACCAGGATTACTGCATATGGTAAGGATGAAGTCTACTCCGTCTGATGATTTTGACAGTGGTAATAAATGCTAATGGGTTTTTTAGGAGCAACAGTAATTACTACTTAGGTTGTAAGCACCCCACCAAAAAAAAAATGGTACACCAAAAGAAATAAAGGTAATATCATGTAGGTCTCAGCATAAGATATGGACTCTCATTATGCCACCAGTTTTCAAGTATTTGATTGAGAATCAAAAGATTCTACCTCATGATGAAATTATGTATCCATTAAATCGTATGATAAAGGAACAAAATTAAGAATTTAAAATTTGAATCAATTAATTGGATCAACCTATACTAAAATGCTGGGAGAGCCAAAAAAATTACATTCATAGTTAACTGTAAAACTATGCCCATACAAATATATGTTTAAAGCAACAAATAAAAACATCATCTACAGAATGGGCAAGCATAAAAATGAAGATCATCATAATGGCTAATTCTCAAAGTTCAGACCAAACTCACAGACCAGCAGAACACATTTGTATAAAAAAATCTGCATGTATTTGAAATTAAAAAAAAATAAAATTACTGATCACATTATGGTTTAAACTTTGAAGATGACCTATTCAAAATTTCAAACCAGCCATCATTATCATTATCAAATGAATGATCTACAATCTAGCTTTAGATGCCATATTAATCATCAAGCAAGCAAACCTCAATAATAAGGACAAAAACAAAGATGGGATAACCAAAATAAACAAACGTAGCACTAATTATTAGTATCCCATTGAATCTAAAGTCGGTAAAAAGAGCTACATTTTTAATGGTTCATGGTTGATTCTCTTTTATTTGCATATAAGTTTGTTCATAGCTGAACTTTGGGCTGCATCTTACATGATAGGGATATTTATTCGTTCACTGCCATCAACAATTAAGTCCCCCCTATTGATATGTAGATAAATTTATGCAAAAAGGGTGGCATGGTGCTATAAAGCTCCTGTCCTAACAAGATTCATTCAACGAAGAGTTGGATCTATTATGAATTTACCATAGGCAGCCTCATTCAGCATTTGAAAAGGTTACAACTCAACCTTACAACTCAACCTCATGACGTCTGCAACACGACAACTCCAACTGTTGTGTGGCAAAAACTCCCACATAAATATGAAATTATGAATAGTGATTTTTTTTTCTCTCTAATCATAAAAATAATACGTTCAGTGAACTCTGATTATCAGGAAGGCTGATGATTTCTAGTTGAGGAGTACTAATGATTTTCTGCAGAAGTTAACTTATGAATAAGACAACAATGTTGTGTAGAGTGTGAAATTCATCCTTTTAGAAGAGATGATTGGATTCTTTTTACAGTATGGTTCATCATACAACCGCAAAAATCACATGAATTTGTGGTGGTGGACCGGTGGCTAAATGATGAAGATTAGGAAGCCATATTAAAAGAAAATTAAAACTAAAGGATGAAATATATGGAACTAAAATATATGTAAGAAGGGTTGAACTAAAAATAAAAGTGCAATAAAATAAAGGAGGGGTAGGCAGAGTATCCTGACAATGGTGAGAACAAAATAATTAAAAATATCTAAGGCTGGCAATGATGAGAACAAAATAATCAAAAATATGTAAGGCAAGCTTACATCAAAGCCCAAGTACGAGTAGCACTAGCACCTTTAGTCTCCTTAAAGGAGTACGAAACATTCACACAAACAGCACACTATAGCACAAGCAACACTAGAGAGTGTTCGGCTTTAGAATGGGGCAGACCAAAACATCCTTACTCCTTCCCTTAGGGTGTGTTTGGAAGGAAGATTTTAGAGGGGAAAGGAGGGTCTGTTTGAAAAATTTGAGGAAACTAGAGAGTGTTCGGCTTTAAGGAAACTATTAAAAAATTGGAAAAATAAACTAAGGGTCTGTTTGGGAGGGCTAGGTCAAAATTAAAAAAAAAAAAACATGTTAAATGACCTTAAATCACACTTAATTGATTTAAAAAAAATACATATTATGGTGTTCGTGATTTAAAAGAGAAAAGTAAGTCCCCCATCCCCATCAAAGCCCTCAATCCAAACATATCCTGAGTGTGATTGAAAGGTTATACAACCATCTACCATAATACTAAAATCTCAAATATATATACTAAAATACATACTTAGGCCTCCAAAACCTCCCATCCAAAACCCTCAATCTAAACATATACTTAGGTTTAATTGTTTCAGACAATCATCTTAATTCTTCTTAATACAACACAACTTCTAATTTTTTAACAATCCTAAACATATACTGGCTAAATCTTATAATCACCAACTTTCTTCACATACTGATAAACAATTAAACACCATTAACTAAAAATCATCTAAAAGCATATTTCACATCAAACCAAGAATCATTTTAAAAATAACAATACAAACTACAAAATACACATTTAGCTGAATCATAAAGTTCAGAATCATACCCCAAGCAACTGTGCATTCCTCGCTCGTGGCGCTAGCCTGATTCGCCTGACACTCAATACCTAAAAAAAATCACAAAACTCAAATAAAATTAGGTTATCTTATCATTCTACAAGAACAATTACAATTCCAAAAAAAAAAATTCTTGAAATTTTCAAGCTTACAGAGATCCATGATATGATTCCTGCAGATAGCACAATTATCAACAACAATATCTGCAAATAACAGCAAGATCGTTAACAACGGTAAAGTAGAAAATGAAAATTAGGGTTTGGCTGAGAGAGAAACGAACCCCAAGCCCAGAGAGAAACAGCATTCCATTTCTTGATCTCGAAGCGCTTCGGCTTCTTGGAAGACGGACCACCGTGAGCGCAGCAGGAGGTTTCGCCGGCGGGAACCATAGGAACGTCGGAATCAAGTGTCGCCATTTCTCTTCTCTTCTCAGTTTTCTCTTTTCACTGAATAGAAAATATTCTAGTTTCGAGTTTCTTATACTTTCTCTGTATATATGTAGATTAATTTGGGCTTTTAACCTTTTGGGCTTTATTCGACTATTATGTCACATTATGTCGTCATCTCACTTCTTCTAGTCTACTGTATAGTATTTTGAAATTTCCAAGAATAGAATTGATAGATAGTTGAATCTTTGAATACGTGGTTATGAGTTTGATCTCTGATATATGCAAAACGATGAATGATTGTTAAGAAAGGTTAATTTTATGAATGGATCTATGTAATTTAAATGATTAGTCTCTAACTTTCGGCTCAAGATAACCAAAAAACATTATTTACTTTTTTTTTTTTGAGGTTAACATCATTCACTTTCTAAGAGTATATTTATGTATGATATTGATTCATTTGCTTTCAAAATTAATGTCTTAAGATGTTTTTATTGTACTACGTCAATTTTGACACACATTGATAATATATTAAATAACGATAGATTTATTTAAAAAAGTCATTTCACTAAAAGTCATTTCACATATTTTCCAAGTGAACTTCCTTGTTGTTGAATAGTTTGCTGTTCCTTGCCTTCCAAATGCATGTCTATTAGTGAAGACTCTCCCACTACCTATCAGCCATTCAAATTGATCTAAGTGAGATAGACCTTCATTGTGATGTACTGTCGATATCCTCAACTAGAGGTGTCAATATCATGGGACCTTGAAGTTTTGGCCCCAGCTCACATAGTAAGGTGACTTGAAAATTCACAAGATTAAAAGGCTCATATTTATGCAAGCCCACAAATTAAAAAATCAAAAGGCCCTAAGCCCCAAAATTTCTATAAACATTTATTTTTTTTAAAAACTTTTTACCGTAAAAAAAACTTTTTTTTTACCCGAAAAAACTTTTGTTTTACCAAAATAACTTTTTTTTTACCAATTTTTTTTTTGAAATAATTAATATGGGGCTTTTTTAGGCCCACAAATAAATAGATTTTATAGTGGGCTTATCCCCAAATAATTTTGTTCAATTAAGAGTATTTAATTTATTGGGCTTGATGGAGGTTTTTTTAAATGTGCTTTGCAATTTGGAGGCTCTATTGACACCTCTATCCCCAACCAATATACCAAGTACCCGAAAACATACTGAATGGACCCCCTGAGATTTTCCAATGCACTTGAGCGACTAGCTTTAAAAGGTCTTTACATATTAAAACACTCTTTCGTGGTCAATTTCAAAGAGATTTGTGGCAAACAAAAAATCCTTACAAATTACCATCCCAAAAATCTATCAAAAATGCTTACATTCAAAACATCTATTATCGATCGGAAAAATCCTCACAGATCGTAAATAATTTCTGCGGCAGTCTTTTTTATTAATGGTGGCAAAAAATGATCACCATGTTTTGGAGGGAACATAATTTTGTGGTCGTTTAGACTGACACAAATATGTGTGACCATGTCATGGACAAAATTTGCTAAAAAAAATGCCACGGACAAAATATCAAGTATGGTGATTAGTATCTGTAAATATTAATCATGGACAAAATGTCAGTGTACTATGGAAAAAAAATGTCATACAAACATATGTAATCAAACAAAAGTGTAATTGAATAAAACATTAAGCAAACAACTCAAATCCACATATAATTATTTAATGTTACATGATTCAAACAATTACATGGAGCTCTTCTTTCGTGACCTCGTCTAGAGAGGTTTAACTAGTCACGATGTCTAAACACATATTAAATTATATGAGCATACAAACATAAGAAAAGAAACACTGATGATGATTCCTCACTCCAGATTACTACGAAATTCCCTAGCTCGCCGTGTCACTCCCATGTTAATTTATTTTGACTCCCATGCTAATTATTTTGACTTTTTATATTTTTCTATTTTTTAATATATTTTTTGACACAAATATTTATTTTCTATTTAGCATAAATATTTCACAAAAATACATGTATAATTTGATGCTATCCACTAGTTATTTTATTTAATGTTTTAATTGTTTCTAAAATTGTAAGTATCATGACTTTTAAAGATGACTAGAAATCATATATAATTTTTTATCGTCACAACCCTCATACTTGAACTTTTGCTTATCCTCAAGCAAACCGATTTTTAGAATAAGAATTTACTGAAAAATAACATACCTCCTTGAATGATGAAAATACCATAAAAAAAAATATAAAAAAATTTGACCTCTTCCGGTGATGTAGATATCTGTGTTTGTGTTTTCCTGCTCAAAATAGCATGGTTTCCCACGCTTCTATTTATTTGGTCCAAAGGAAATATCACGGTGATGGAGGCTGAAGCACAATTTTTTTCTACCTAAACCTACTTCATAGATATTGAATTTTGGTATTCGCTCCATTTGACATGCATCTTCTACTTAACCACACAATTTGAGGTTAGGTCGTGTCTGGGGGTGCAAAAAGCTCCAGTGAGCCCTTTTTTTTTTTAATATATCATGAAATTACAAAAAGAATAGGCTATTACTTTTTTCACCATATGACCTTCTTCTCCACCCTATTTTTTATTTATTTATTTGCGAAAATGTACATGGTATTTTCATATTCTATAATCTAAAATGAGTTTTCTCCATATTTAGGGGTGTAAAAATGAATTTTCATCAATTTGAATTTTATAATCTAAAGACCCCAAAGAATAAGATGCGTTCTTTGTTTTTTCGTATTATAAAATTTGAACACCCTCTAAACACCCCTCTGGTGCCAAGAGTTGATGTAAAAACAGTTCAGATTATATAATCTAAACTGTATCAGCACAAACATCGAGTCTGTTTTTAACATTGATAGTCAGTTTAACGATCATACTAAGCATCCTAACCCTCAGGTGTTTTATGTCACAAAATCTAAAATTATATCGTTTAGACCCATTTTTTATTTTTTATTTTTTTTCATATTCTCAAAAAAATCGAGAATATTTTTATTAGTTTTATTTGATTTTTAGAATTTTCCATAGTATTTTTTTTTTTT
>Ga0315914_1008693_pt1 | contig 13402 bp, 9 predicted proteins | sample MpolenodulesMG_FD_203920 | JGI IMG/M metagenome (GOLD analysis project Ga0315914, IMG submission 203920) | Medicago polymorpha root nodule microbial communities from Los Angeles, California, United States - elongated nodules | ecosystem: Host-associated > Plants > Roots > Nodule | place: USA...
CAATCAGAATCTCTATGAATAGTACTTTGATTATGATCATGTACACTTGAACAAATGTTTAGCATATCCAATTGATAATTTTTAATACCTTGTTATCATCAAAACTCAAGAGGTGATTTTGATAAACACCCTTTTTTCCAACATACTGTATCGATAAACACTAAATCCTTGGAACATTCCTTGATTCACGGTGGCGTGAGGGTGTACCTCCGACGCCGTCAACGAAGTTTGTTACCGAAAAGCTCACCAAGAAGAAGACAAGTGATTAAATGGCCGCGAATCAATTTTCCGGTGCGGCTTAGGCGAGCGCCAACGCGGCGGAGGTGAACTCTGGCACGGTGGTCACCGGTGAAAGTGCTCCAATCTCGAAATAAACATAGGGGTTTTCTTGAGAAAACTGTGAGGAATAATATTATCAACTTAGTTTCTCAGTAGGGGGCTCATAATGGCAAGGTAATAAGAGAGAAGGTGATGATTGGGGTTTTTCAAATCTCCCCAATCAACAAAATAAATAGATGGTTTTTGAAGAGGAAGAAGAGAGGGTTTCAATGGTGGTGTCGGTGCAATCATACGATGTCACACGAAGTCGTAGAAGGCAAAAGGAAGGGCAACGGTGGTTTTGATGGAGGAAGAAGTGAAATAGTAGAAAGCAGAATGTTGGTGAAGGTTTGTGTTGTGTGAGAAGAGAGAGAACACATGAACCATCTTTCTAATCATATTCCATTTTCCTTATAAAAATAATTTTAATAATAAAGAATCCGGTCCCATCTTTACGCTTTGCCAGGGGTTATTTTAATTTGTGAGGGTCAAACCCATATTTTATGAGAATTGGGTCCCACCTTTTCTAAAGTCATGTTCCTAGGGGGCATCCCTGGCATTGCTCCTGGCAAATTTGCCAGATGTTCATGCTCCTGGCATTATTCCCTGGCAATATGCAATATTTCTTGTAGTGATCTGAAACTTCTAGCTCTAAGACTGAGATTCTTTCAAAGTCAAAGAACTCTAAGCCTAAGGTATTGACCAACTTTGATTCTAAGACTCCAAAGGTTAAGATTCTGAAGAGATTAGACCTATACCACAGAGTCTGAAGAACTCAGAGTCTGTTGTCTTAAAGCCTAAGTTTCAAAGAAGGAAAACAATTGTTGATTTTTGGGAACCAAAACCAAAAGGTAACCTAAGGTATTGAGTGAACACAAGCCAATTAACTTCCAGCACAAGGCACAAAAGAAGAAGTTTAAAACTTCCAGTATTAACCCCAAAGGACCCATAAAAATATTGGTACCTAAATCCAAAATTCAATGTTGCAGATATGCCTAAGAGTAAAGGAAAAGAAAAGATCATGGTACCTGGACAGTGGTTGCTCAAGGCATATGAAATGAGAGAAGTCTATGTTCCTAACCCTAACAATGAAAGAGGGAGGAGATGTGAAATTTGGAGGTAACCAAACTGGCAAGATTATTGGCACAATAACTATTGGAAACTCCTCTGTCTCTATTAATAATGTGTGGTTGGTAGATGGTCTTAGACATAACCTGCTTAGTATCAGTCAGTTTTGTGATAATGGTTATGATGTGATGTTTGATAAGACAAACTGCACAGTAGTTAACAAAAATGACAACTCCATAATATTTAAGGGAAAGACGATATATAATATCTATAAAATCAACATCTCTGAACTAGTTGATCAAAAGGTAGTTTGCCTTCTATCAGTGAATGATAAGAAATGGGTGTGACATTGAAGGTTGGGACATGCTAACTAGAGATTAATCTCTAAACTTAGTAAGTTACAACTTGTCAAAGGCTTACCAAACATTAACTATCATTCAGATGCACTTTGTGGTGCATATTAAAAATTTCACAAAGCGTCGCAACGGATAAATAGCATACATCTCCAAGTAGCCCTGTCATAAGCATTATACATACATCATTTAATAACTCTCCAATCTCAACAAATGAGTAAAATCTCAACAACATAGTCAACGAAATAAAAGATCGACATCCTAAATCAAAGTCTTAAACTAAGACTCCAAAAATAGAAAATGGAGGTAGCTCCCACTATCCTCATGCACTCACCAAGCAAGCAATAAAACTATTCCTCCACGCCGTCTACCCATTCATACAAATAGGTAGGCGGTCAACCAAACGACCACAAGGGGTTAGCTTCACATCATCATAATTAAGCATAAACAATCAAGCATAAGAATTAAAGGATTCCAGCATTGAAAAATATACATACCCATCCCTCCTAGAATACTAACATCACATGAATATTATCCCCCATTCCATGCACATCATGCTGTCACAATTCTAACATAGCATAGCAAGCATATTCATACCTTAAATCATCAATCAATATAAGAATTTCTCACCTTATTCCTTAATTAGCATAATTAAGTCAACAAATACAATTCATCGTTTTGAAAGTATAAGCAAGAAAGTCATCGATCGTCACCAAAAATATCATCAAATCACATTCAAATAAATCACACTTCATTATTGTCACCAAAGTAAACATCGTCAATTAAAAATCCTCATGTGTACAAGTATAACAAAAGATCAACAAGTACACAATTCACCAATTTCACCAATGCACATAACATTTATGCATGGATTCAACAAAATTACATAATTTACCATTCACAACATACATCAAGCACATAAGCAATTATGGCTCATGACAAATTATGCAATGCGCCTAGACACGACACTTATATACATGTGGTACCAAAGGATCCCGGAGATAATTTTACTTTTTTTTATCTGTTTTTATTTATTTATTATTTTTTTTAGTCATTTTTTTTGTCCAAAAGGTCCAATGTCCAAATTGTCCTCAAATTTGTCCAAAAGGGAATTTCAAGTTCAAGGGACGTTTTGTCCAAAGCATTTGTGTACTCTGAGAAATTTCCAATTCTGGCAAACATCCCTAAACCCTAATAATCAATACCATTTTTGTCCAGAACAGTTCCACTAAAAATAACAGACCCATATCACAAGAAAAGGAGAAAAAAAATTTGGACGGCCACAAACCCTAATTCTTAATCTCTTTCTCCTGAAACACTTTTCCAAAAAACGAACAACACAATAACAACTTTTTTTTCCAAAAAACAAATCCATAAACCATTCCATTTCAAAACGTATCCAACAAATACGCATAATCATTCGAAAATTCGAACAAACCCACAAACGGTCCAAAATTTCGAACCAAAGCAACCAACACCACAAACCTCTAACATTATAAATCGAAACAACATCAGCCACATCCATAACCAAGAGCACAATACCACATCACTATATCAAAACCGAAACAAAAGAGTAAGGAGCGGTAGAACAAGGTTTTTTTTTTGTTGTGTTGATTTTTATTTAAGCTCAGATCTAGACGGTGTACAACCTTCTTTTAAAAAAATAGTTTTCAAAAATGTTTTGATAAAGAGAAATGGTTTCGTAAAAGTAGTTTTTTTTTAAAAAAATAAAACAGGGTGAACTTTTACTCCGACACGGCGGCGGCGCCCTCCTAGGTCGACTAGCCTCCGTGCCGGAATCTTAAGGCTCGCCGAAAGTGATAAAGGAGGAGGGGAAGTTTGAGAGCGAAGAAGAGAGGAGATTAGAAGAGAAATAGAGAGAGAGTTTTTTTTTATAAAAAATGATTTAAAATCTGGGCTTTTGGGGTATATATACCCCCAAAGATCTAGTGTACATTTCTCTTCCCTCTTATGGTGCGCCCTCTCTTCCTTACTCCTTCGATCTTGATCAAACGGTGAGAAGCGAAGCTTTCTTCAGCCTAGCCCAGTTGCTCGGCCCAATTCTTTGTCTTTCTGAATTTTCTGACCGCTTGCTAAATAAACCCCCTTTCTGATTTGCGCACCTCCCCTTTCTTTTATTTATTTTTTCTTGTTTTTTTTGTTATTGTTTTATTTATTTTTTTCTTTTATTGCTTGTTTTTTTTTTTACTTTTTAGCACACATACATGTGTGCAACATTATTTAGGGTTTTTTTATTTTATTTTTTTAGTTTATTATTATTGTTTTTTATCATTTTAGTCTATTTAGGAGTTTTATTTTATTTTTGGTTTATATTAATGCCTTTTTCTTTTTATTTTAGTTTACTTAATGCTTTATTTTCTATTTTGTAGTTTAGTTTACTTTAATGCAATTTTTACTTTATTTAGTGCTTTTTATTTTAGTTTTTTTTGATGTTTTTTTTGTTTATTTAGGTTTTATTTATAGTTTATTTAGTGTCTTTATTTATTTACTTTCTTAGTTTATTTAGGACCAAAATCATCTCATGCATTTTTTTATTTTCTTTTATTTTTCTTTATTTAGCATATTTACTTAATGCCTTAAATCATATTATGCATTTTTTATTTTTTATATTTAGCATATTTACTTAATGCCTTAAATCATCTCATGCATTTTTTTATTTTATTTTATTTTTTTAGCATAATTATTTATTTATTTCATGCATTTGTAATATTATTTTGTTATTATTGCTTTGTCATTTTATTTTATTTATCTTTTATGCTTTAGAATGTACTTAGGGAAAAATGTAAATATAAATGAGAAAATTGCATTGCGTACATATTTATTTATTCCGCTTTTATGATTTAGAATGTATTTTAGGGACAAATATAAATATAAATGAGAATCTTGCATTGCATGAATTTTTATTTATTCCGCTTTATATCAAAAACGCAAAAAATCAAAAAAACCAAGGAAAAAGGGACTTTCATTTTGGATCCAACGTCCTTATAAAAAATTGCTCGCGCGTTAGTTTATTTTGTCACGCTTAATTTTTATAGAGTTTACTTAGAAAACATAAAATCTCAAAAACATTCAGATATTCAAAAACATTACAAAAATATCCTTTTTTCTTAACAAACCTTGATTTTCAATCAAGTGACATCTTCATCTTTTTTAATCAAACTTTAATCAACTTTAATCATATTTAGACCTTTATTTTCTTCAATTAAAATCAAGCAACTTCACCTTTTTGTCACTTTGGCTCTTTTTATGTTTAAAAACATTTTCAAACTTTAAAATCAGTCAAACAAATCACCCCGCTTTTTACCCAAAACTACGTGATTTTGATCTTGCTCGGGTACGTAGGCAAAGGACTTTGTCTTTCCAAATCAACAAAATACAAAAACATTATTTCTTTCTTTATTCACACTTAACTTTCTTTTGGAAGCAAATAATCAATTTAGCACAAGATAAATAAAAGCAAGAGGTTCCTATAGAGTATTGTAGACGTTTAGGGTGTTACTACCTTCCCTTCACATAGCCAACCCCCAGAACCTTTAATCTATAAAAATAAAGGGTTTATTCGATATTTTCCCCTTTCCCTTGGAAAAAATAAAAGCTCGATGGTGAACTAAAATTTTGAGTCAACGCTAACCGATAGCTTGGCATCCGAAAATCACCGCGACATAATTGTTCACTTCACTGTGGATGAAAATCCCCTAAGAGGGTTGAGCCAATCTTGTTCTTATTTATTTTTGTGCTTTATTTTGCTTGTAAACTTTGTAAATATGTGCCTGTGTGTTTTTTCCCTTTTATGTGAGTGGTGAGATAAGTCCTACATCGGGACTTGAGGGAAACATAAGATAGGATGGTGGTATAATCAAAGTGCCATTTCGAGAGTAGTCTCGTGTTTTGGTACATGTGATACAACCCTACTTAGTGGAGGCCTCTTGAAGGTGATGCGTCGGCGCGTGTAGTCGCGTTTTGGTGTTATTACTTTTAAGTTTCCCATGAAGCTAAGGACCTTTAGAGTTACCTTTAACCCATCTTGGCATTTTAGGACGTAGTGCGATGGCTAACCAAGTGTTGTCTTGGTATAAGTTAACACGTGATACTACACACAAACGAGACTTTCCTACGAATGTTGTTGGACCGGGTGTAGTCCTGTAATCCGATAATATTCGGAAGTGGTCAATGAGTTTGGGAGCTTGGTAGAACCCGTGATACAGGTACATGTGAAAACATAGTCCCTACCATGCGGCGTGTTTAACCTTGACTCCAACATTATCGACTTAACCTCACACCATGTTTTCTATGTTCTTTAGTATAATTATGCATACATGCACTCATTCATAAATAATTTTTCCATCCAATATCGAAGGACATAGACAAGTTTTTTTGTAAACATCAAAGGTATGGACCTTGTAAGAAGGAACACCAAGAAATACAACTTCAAAAGTCTTAACTAAGCTTTAGCTTTTGTCAAAAACTTCTTCCTTGGCTTCGTTCTTGCTTTTGAAGAGGGAACCGATTGCAATATCTTTACAATTTTCAAACAAAACCATGTTCGTCTGCAATGTCCACAATTTGCTTTGAAAAATCCTTCGAAAAATAAAAATTGACCAATATTTTTTTGCATAAGCATCATGCATCATTTTGCATTCATAGTTTCTTTTGAATAAAAGGTCAATCGGCTTAAGTCAGAAAGTGGTCCGACATTCTCATTCAAAGCCGGCTCGCACTTACAATGCTCGTGCAAAACCTTGTTCAGACCAGAGCGCCTCCTTTGTTCATGAAAGATTGTCGGTTCGGTATAGATCTGACCTCTTTTGTGCCTTCCATCAAGGGGCACCAGGTCATGATGTTGAGCGCTGTCATTCTTTAAAAGACCGAAGTCCAGAAGTTGATTCAAGACAATATCTTGTCTTTCAAAGATTTGAATCCAAATGTGCAAGTTAACCCGCTACCAAATCATGGTACCTAGTGTTGACACCCGGAATGGTTAGCCGCAATTGAGTCGCTGTTGATGCTACTTCCGCTACTCAGTTTTTTCAAGTGATATGTTTAATGTTTGTTATCTTTTAAAAAAAAATCCTTACGTCCCACCCGAGACGAAGGCGAATTTGTGAAGGGATTTTTGCTTTATGCATTTCCATAATTAATAAAAGGTCGTCTTAATCCCGACTTTGTTTTTATTTTGTGCTTTTTCTAGAAAAAATGGTAATACAAAAAACTTAAGAAGAAGAATTTTTCAAAATGTCTGCATACAATCATTCACTTTCTAAAATCAAACATAAATGAAGATCATACATTGATAAGCCCATTGAACACATTAACCGTGTACTCTCTTCCAACTTTGAGTTCCATGTGTCCGAAACTGAAGAAGAGGAGGATGAAGAGGTTCCCAATGAGATCTCTCGCCTACTGGGGCATTTTAGTCGTCGAAGCTGCAAACAAAATATCAAAAGATTTTCCAGAAGATGGCATTCACTTACAAAGACTGGCACGAGATGCTACCATTTGCTTTGCATGGATATTATACTTCAGGACACATCTCAGCATGGGTAACCCCCCCTCCTTCCCTCAGTATACAACATAAAGGTCATGCCTCCGATGGAGGTCGGAGTCCCGTCAACAGAAGTTCCGATGAAGGCCAAACATGGTTAAACTTAAACACATTACTGCCTCGTGTCATAGACAGTTATATCAAAAGGATGAAGAAAGCTTTCAACAAAGAAGGCTCGTCCCCGTGAATCCCCGAGAAGGAGACCTTGTACTCAAACATACATTATCTTTTCAACCAAACTCCAGGGTCAAATAGATGCATAATTACAAAGGATGGTGACAAACTTGTAAGTCATGTGAACGCCGATGCAGTCAAGAAATACTTTGTTAAAATATATAAAAAAAAAAAACAGCTCGATAAGTCTCAAACCTGAAAAGGCGGCTTAGGCAAAAAAAAGCGTCGCGGTGGACTGAAAACACGAAAGGGCGGTCCAGGCAAAAATTAGAGACAAAAACAGAAAATGATTATTCTGATAGGTTGGAAACACGAAAGGCCGATCTATGCGAAAGTTAAGGATCATGACAAAGTAACTGCATCGGGTCAGACATGATTCACTTGGGGCACTTCAGCTGTCAAAAGACCTCCGATTTGAAGCATCTGCGAATCAAAGACACGGAACGGTGGAACTCAAAGTTGTTAGGGAAAACAACGGTTATTGTGTTCAATGTACATTTCCCATATATTTACCATTTTCCAAAACTCTTTAAAGATCTGTGGAGCCACGCCATTGGCAGGCCACCACTCAATCAATTTAATTTGAGCATGTGCCCATTTATTTGAAATTCTCATTTATTTTATTTACAAAATTTCTTCTATTTCTTGATGTTAATACTTAAAGCAAAATTTTCAAAAAACATCTTTTAAAACTTTTTCATGTCTTTTGGAAAACATAAACAACAAGTACATCTTCTTTGAACTCATGAGTAGGAGAAGCATACATCAACATCCGTCTCAAGAACGGTTAAACTCTGCAAGATAGGTATGACCAAAGGCTGTGAGAAGACCTCTGTCAAAAAAAAAAAGAGAAAAAAAAAAAAAAAACTCGCTAAGTCAAAAACCCGAAAGGGCAACTTAGGCAAAAATGAGCGTCCCAGTAGACTGAAAACCCCAAAGGGCGGTCTAGGCAAAAATTAGGGGCACAAAAAAAAAGAATACCTTCCAGTTGGACTAAAAACCTGAAAGGGCAGTCCATGCAAAAGTTAGGGATTCAAAAAAAAGAGAGAAAAACGAAGACAGAGGCATGACAGTTCAAGTGTGCCAAGTGGAAGAATACACCTTATGCTGGTTTAGAAATGACGACTTCTACCAGAATAAGTGGTTTGATTAATGGGCTTTACCCCATCAGTGGTTTGATCCTTCTCCAATGGTATCATCCCCAATGAAGATTGTCCAGTCTTATTTCCTTAAGTTATATATAGTCGTACAATCATACAGTCGTACAGTCATATAGTCGTACAAGTTGTACATTCATAGATTCATACAATCATGCATTCATACATTCATGTACTCATACATTTGTACATTCACATATACATAACATAAATACAGCATCATTCATACATGATTGCATAAGTCATCTAGAGTCTTGTTTGGTCGTATTTCTTCAGTCTGGTCTGGACCTAAGCAACAAGTGGCAGTTTCTATAGTTTCTTTATAGAAACTGCTTGCAAATACATTCAATTTTCATCTAAAGTGTCATCCTCAGTGTGTCTGGTCAAGAGATGTCACTAATCAATCATTTTAAGTGGCAAGTTCTACAAATGAACAGCTTGCAAATACCTTTTTACCTTTTACATTAGGCCAAGTGGCAAGTTCTACAAACGAACAACTTGCAATAACCTCTTATTTTCATCATATGCCAAGTGGAAAGTTCTACAAACGAACAACTTGCAATTACCTTTTATCCTTATTTTGTGCCGAGTGGCAAGTTCTACAAACGAACATCCGACAAACCCTTTTCATCTTTGTGTCAAGTGGCAAGTTCTACAAACGAAAAGCTTGCAAACCCTTTCTTATTTTGTGTCAAGTGGAAATTTCTACAAACAAACAGCTTGCAAACACCTTTTACTTTCATCACATTTCAAGTGGCAGGTTCTCCATACAAACAGCTTGCAAATACATTCAATTTTCATCTAAAGTGTCATCCCCTGTCTGGTCAAGAGATGTCACTAATCAATCATTCCATGTGGCAAGTTCTACAAATGAACAGCTTGCAATTACCTTTCATTTTCATCATATGCCAAGTGGCAAGTTCTACAAATGAACAACCGACAAACCCTTCTCATCTTTGTGTCAAGTGGCAAGTTCAACAAATGAAAAGCTTGCAAACACCTTTTATTTTTCATCATTTATGCCAAGTGGCAAGTTCTACAAATGAACAGCTTGCAAACACCTTTTATCCTTCCTTATGTGCCAAGCGGCAAGTTCTACAAACGAACAGCTTGCACTTATCCTTCATTTCCCCAAGTGTTATCCCAAGTGTGTCTGGCCATGAGATGTCACTAAACATGTTTTTGTTCACCAATGCTATTTATACCAATAGCAGGACAGGGTCTCTTTCATTTTTGGTCCACCTACAATTATTTATACCAACAGCTATCAATACCGATAGTAGGTAATACCTGACATTCGTCCACCAACAACTATTTATACCAATAGTAGGACAATGTCTTTTTTCAATATTACCACAAAAAGCTATCAATACTGATAGTAGGTAATACCTGTCATTCGTCCACCAACAACTATTTATACCAATAGTAGGACAATGTCTTTTTTTCAATATTAACACCAACAACTATCAATACAGATAATAGGTAATATCTGTCTTTTTGGTCCGCATACAGCCATTTATACCAATAATAAGACAATGTTTTTCATCTTACCTTCAGTAAGCTATCCTCATACTGATAGTAGACAATGTTTTTTCATTTTACCTTTATTAAGCTATCTCACATCGATAGTAGGTAAAACATGTCATTTCTTTTATATTTTATCTTCATTAAGTTGTTTTACATTGACTGCAGACAATGCCATCTCTTTTATATTTTGTCTTACTCTGTCACATCAATAGTAGACAACATCATTTCTTTCCATATATTACCTTCTTTAAGCTATCTCACATCGATCGTAAGCAATGCCTTTCAATTTGTCATACAACTATCAATGCGATAGTAGACGTCCCTTTTTCCCTAGAGGACTTACATTATCCCTCAGTAAAGTCGGATCCCTTTCTTTAACGAACTCAGTTATCCATTTGTTGTTTATTCCCTAGTTGGATCATTTTCGCCGTCTGACATTCATACTTGCATCACGAGCATTCATAGCATTGTATAGTCAAAATTAGTCAAAAAATGGTGTACTCTGTATTTAAGTCTCTTCAGCGTGTCGAATAAAAAATTTCACTTTCAAGTCTACGTATGAAGAAACTTAAATAAGGGTATCTTTCCTAGCCCATTTTTTTCTACCCAATTTTCCCTATTTTTGATCGTCTTTTAAACCGGAATTTGTCGTCGCTTCAGACGAAACTTCGGAAGAGAGGTATTTTAAAATACCTCATTATTGGTTTTGAAGGAGACAATTTTAAGTTTTTTATTTTTATTATTTCGTCTTTCTTATTCATTATTGTTTTTTAGTTTATTTTTAACTTGTTCTTTTTAATTATTTTATTTATTTCATTTTTTGTCCAAATTGTCCTCAAATTTGTCCAATAGGGAATTTCAAGCTTAAGGGCAGTTTCGTCCAACGAACTTGTGTACTCTGAAAAATTTCAGTTCTGGAAAACATCCTAAACTCTAATAATTAGTACCATTTTTGTCCAGATATGTTCCACTATAAATAACAGGCATATATCACTAGAAAAGGAGAAAAAAATTTGGACGGCCACAAACCCTAATTCTTCATCTCTGTCTCTAGAAACACGTTTCAAGAAAACCAACAACACAATAACAACTTTTTTTTCCCAGAAAACAAATCCATAAACCATTCCATTTCGAAACACATCCAACAAATACGTATAATCATTCAAAATTTCAAACAAACCCACAAATGGTCCGAAATTTCGAACCAAAGCAACCAACACCACAAACCTCTAACATCATAAATCAAAACAACATCAGCCACATCCATAACCAAGAATACAAAACCACGTCACTATATCAAAACCGAAACGAAAGAGTAAAGAGAGGTAGAACAAGGGCCTTTTTTTTTGTTGTAGTGTTGATTTTCATTTAAGCTCAGATCTAGACGGTGTTCAACCTTCTTTTAAAAAAATAGTTTTGAAAAACGTTTTGATAAAGAGAAATGGTTTCGTAAAAGTAGTTTTTTTATAAAAAAAAAAGGGGCGAACTTTTACTCCGGAACGGTAGCGCCGCTCTTCAGGGCCGGCCGCCGTGCCAGAAGCTTAAGGCTCGCCGAAAGTGATAAAGGAGGAGGGGAAGTTTGAGAGCGAAGAAGAGAGGAGATTAGAAGAGAGAGTTTTTTTTTATAAAACATGATTTAGATTATGGGCTTTTGGGGTATATATACCCCCAAAGATCCATTGTACGCTTCTCTTCCCTCTTATGGTGCGCCCTCGCTTCCTTACTCCTTCGATCTTGTTCAAACGGTCAGAAGCGAAGCTTTCTTCAGCCCTGCCCAATTGCTTGGTCCATTTCTTTGTCTTTATGAATTTTCTGACTGCTTGCCCTTTCTTCTTTCCGCACCCCCCGTTCTTTTATTTATTTTTTCTTCTTTTTTATGTTATTGTTTTATTTTTTTTTTCTTTTATTTCTTTTTTTTTACTTTTAAGCACACATACATGTGTGCAACATTATTTAGGGTTTTTTATTATATTTTTTTAGTTTATTATTATTGCTTTTTATCTTTTTAGTCTATTTAGGTGTTTTATTTTATTTTTAGTTTATCTTAATGTGTTTTTCTTTTTATTTTAGTTTACTTAATGCTTTTTTTTTATAGTTTAGTTTACTTTAATGCATTTTTTCCTTTATTTAGTGCTTTTTATTTTAGTTTATTTTGATGTTTTTTTGTTTATTTAGGTTTTATTTTAAGTTTATATTTAGTGTCTTTATTTATTTACTTTCATAGTTTATTTAGGACCAAAATCATCTCATGCATTTTTTTTTATTTTCTTTTATTTTTCTTTATTTAGCATATTTACTTAATGCCTTAAATCATCTCATGCATTTTTTATGTATTTTTTATTATTTTTATTTAGCATATTTACTTAATGCCTTAAATCATCTCATGCATTTTTTTATTTTATTTTACTTTATTTAGCATATTTATTTATTTCATGCATTTGTAATTTTATTTTGTTATTATTGCTTTGTCATTTTATTTTATTTATCTATTATGCTTTAGAATGTACTTAGGGGAAAATGTAAATATAAATGAGAATATTGCATTGCATATGTTGAGACAAAATCCTTATTTGATGTTTTAAAGATTACAAACATATTATATATATTTAATCTTGTTATCTACTAATTCTTTTTGTGAGAATTTGTTTCATGAGAATGTACTGAGAACGTTCTGGCGCATACGAAGAAATTGGAACCGTACATCGAAAGTGAATAAGTCTGCACAACAAGAAAGCATGGCAGATTATGATATTGCAAGATGTGTCTTGGGCAATTGAAAAAAAGATCAACCCATGTGGATGCAAAAAGGACAATGACATAATCAGATTGGGCAACAAGTAAACAGCTCATTACAGTTGTTCTCTCCCTCGCAAGCAAGCTACAGTGCAAGCAAAGCTAGGCAAATAATACAGAACATTCTGAGAACGTTCTGGCTATTTTTAAGAAGAAAAGAGAAATCAATTGAGACTTTGGACAACTGTCAAAAACGTGTCCAACAACTCTATTATCTCCCTTGATCACCAAGTCACTCCTCACCTATAAATACAAGGGCCTTTGAAGGTTAAATGCAAGAGTTTTGAAAGCTAACATTCTCTCAAGTGAAAAACATCACTACAAACAAAGCTCTTCGCAAACAAAGCAAATTCCAAGCTCTCTCACTATATCTCTTGGATCTTCTCTTTAGAATTTGCTATTGTAAAAACTCAAACAAAGAATTGAGTGTTTCATTCGATCCAAACAAA
>Ga0315914_1008695_pt1 | contig 13402 bp, 4 predicted proteins | sample MpolenodulesMG_FD_203920 | JGI IMG/M metagenome (GOLD analysis project Ga0315914, IMG submission 203920) | Medicago polymorpha root nodule microbial communities from Los Angeles, California, United States - elongated nodules | ecosystem: Host-associated > Plants > Roots > Nodule | place: USA...
CAGATTTTTTTTTCGGAAAAGTATTTTCAGATTTTTTTCAGAAATTTTTTATGATTTTTAAATTTATTTTCAGATATTTTAAATTTAAAAAATAATTTCCATAATTTATTTTTAATTTTAATTTTTTAATTACGTGGACTGCCACGTCAGCGCCATGTGGCAAAAGTTGCACAGTCAGCAATTGCCACGTGGCCAAAACCATGCCAAGTCAGCCATGAAGTGGGGCCAGGGACCTTTTTCAAACAAAAAATATTTTACAGGGATGTAATTCAATTTTTTTTTTCACAGGGACGAAAATCAAAACGGGCCCAAATTACAGGGACGATTATCATATTTAAGCCTTTGTTTTTTTTTAAGAAGCTAAATTAGCCCACCTAAATTGACACTAAAGAGAATCAAATCTGAGACATCAAGGAAGAGCACACTCCCATATCCCAAGGCAATACCACTAGGTGAACCCAAGTGAGTTATTTGTATATTTGTTATTGAGGATAGTGATGAATAAGCAATCTAAATAGGGTAATTGATATTTTTCATTTATGTAATATGGTCACTTTCTTATTTGAAATAATTTTTTTATGTAATATGGTCACTTTCTCATTCTAATTATTTGAAATAAATTTTTTATTAGATTATATTTCTATAATTTAAGATTTTAATTGTTTCAATCTCTAATATCGTCTCCATTTTCAAGTGTGCACGGATAAGAAATACAACATCATATCATATTTTTGTATCATGTGGCATTGAAATGTCATTGCTTGTAATATTAAAAGCACTTATACTTTCTTTTGACTGATTTTTGGATTTAAACTTTTGCTTTCCTTTCAAACCTTTAATCTTTAATCTTTCCCTTGAAATTATTTAAGCTTCCTAAATTACCTTCAGTTTTTTTTTTTGAAGGATCCTAAATTACCTTCAGTTGTTTAAACTATTTTATTTTCCTCAATTCCTTTTTTTAATTGATGAATGCACTTCATCAAGGTTGATGGCTTGATCTCTTCCAAAGAGCAGGGTCATCTATTGAATTTGGTAGAACATTTAGAAGAATTAGAGCCCTATCTTCATCCTCTAGTTACACCTCTTTCCAAATCACCAAGAATCTTTTTGAAGACTGTCTTTTGATCATCCAGAAACTTATCTTTAGTCATTTTGAAAGAAAAAAGTTGTTTAAATAAGAACTTATTTGCCACAAATTATGTCATATAAAGTGGCTTGTTGTTTCATGCGCCAAGCACAAAATTTTTACATTCCCTGCATTCTCAATCAAATTTTTCTATTCTTTGGATGACATTGTTGGAGGAAATGTTGCCTCTCCCTTTAATGTATCACCCAAACCTTGATGAACCAATACAGTTCGCATCACCTAAAATCGTTGGACCCATTGAATTTATCAATATCAATATTTTGATAACCTATGTTGCATTTCATGCAAAATCATCAACATCATGATTCTCAAAATTTTCAATGTCTCTCACCACCCACAAACCCCAACATGTTTATGTCCATCAACTAACTCCAACATGTTTCATAGATCACAAATCAAATGAATAACCTAAGTATAGAGTTTACTCGCTATGAACATGAAACACAGATTGAGTCTAAGTAAGAATGTCAAGTTCCATAATTTTCAACTCAAGTTGGTCTTAAAAATTATGGAACTTGAAATTCTTACTAAAATATGGAATTTTCAACTCAAGTTGGTCTTAAAAATTATGGAACTTGAAATTCTTACTAAAATATGGAATTTTCAACTCAAGTTTACACACACATACAAGATTTATTAGGACACAGCCACTTATTTTTATGAAGGTGTGTTTTAGCAACATGTACATTAGGGTGTATTTACCAATTTTTTTAATTATCATCACATACTAAAATATTCCTTTTAAAAAATAATTAGGTGTATTTTAGCAAATGCTTGTAGAAGCTGCTAACTTACACCCACTTATTTTTTAGAAGGAGTGTTTTAGCAACATGCACCTCAATGTGTATTTAACCACTTTTTAGTTTATCTTTGTTAAAATACTCCTTATAAAAAACAAGTGGGTGCATCTTAGTAAATCCCTATATATAAATATCTTTCTCTGAGGAGAGAAAATCGGGACCTCAGAATAAAGCGGTAATAATGTTGTAATAATGACCCTTTTTCATATATATTTTTTAATAAAAAACTATAAAATAATTTCAAGATTAACCGTTATTAAAACTAGTCGTTATTCAAGGTAACTGTTATTGAAACTAATCATTAATCAAAGTAGTTGTTATTATATGTGGCCCAACACTTGTTTGTAACTTGAAAACCCTCAATTGTTTGAGGGTTTTCATGTCACAAGCACCTTCTAATGGAGAACTCTAATTCTAGAAGTAAAATAGAGAACACCTCTAATTCTAGAAGTAAAATAGAGAATTCTTTTGTAATAAAATATATGAGTTCTTTAGAGTTACACTATTAAAAAAAATGAATGAGTTGCTTCATAGTGACGTGGCTCAAATGAGAGCCACAAAATACCTTTGAGTAATGTTTAACGCTCTTATATATCTCAATATAAAGCAGTCTCTAGCATACTAGTATACTTCAATATGCATCTCTTGTCTTTTCTGATAGAATATGGTTCACTGAATTACATATTGGTATATATTTTTTTTTAATCGGCTAATATTATTAACGACGAGACGTACAAAAACTATACCACTCGCGGAAAAAAAACAACAAAAAATAATACAAACAAAAGGTGTCGCATATAGACAGAACACCAAAAACCGAAAACCCCAAAATAATTGCTCCACACTAACATGCCCAAAAAGCTACTCATGATGCTAACATTTACATATTGGTATATATGTTAAAAGAAAAAAAATAACCTAGCCGATTTTAATTAATCATATATGTTAGTATACTTTCTATATTAATTGATGTTAGTTAGATAATCAGAATCTTACTTCCATGTCATGTGTTTTTGATAAATATATGATTTATGTTCGTATGTGTACACAGTACTTGAGAGTTGAGAGAAAGCACTTATTCGATGATGGGCAATTTCTATCATTTTCTGTTTTGTTCTATATTAAATCAGCCACTATAGATTTTGCAGCTTAGTCTATTAAAGTGAATTATTGCCACAAAGAATAAAGAAAGCATCTCAAACGTTGATCTCAAATACTATTATATTATGATGCCCTTACTACATTCACTCCCAACCCTAGCTAGGCTAAAAAAAAACAATCCCAAGGTGTAACCCCAAATTAAGGAATTAATTAGCATTGAGTGACTATAGCCTCAAAACACTGGCCACCACCTTTTTTTTTTTTCTGTTCTACTTTATAATAAAGTAAAAGCAAGAATAAAAAAGGAAAAAACTGAATAAATTGAAAGGAAAGAAAAAAAGTATGCAAAGTTTGTTAACCTCATCTCTTTATTAAATACTTTGAGACCCCAAGACTTTACGTTTCTTCAACACACATAGCTAGTAAGAAAGCAAAACACAACTCTTCAAACCTTTATCCAAAGTCTTGTTTGGTTGCACATACAAGGAAATATCATCACAAAGGTGAAAGTTAGAAAAGTAAGAGAAAAAAGTAGTTTACAAAAATTTCATTTCTTAGGGAGCTTATTTTTTTTTTTTGAAGTTGAAAAATAAATAATTCCTCCTTACACATATATCATGAGACTCATGATCCATTGTAGCAAATGATGGCTGGGAACCCTAACTGGTGGAGCATGCATCCATCATCTTTGAATATCCCTCCTCAATATATGCTTGGATCTTCTTCAATCCCTTTCAATTCCTTGGCAGAAAATAATGCTGAAGTACCTCCTCAATCATGGAGTCAACTACTTTTGTTAGTAAAACCATACTCTCTCTCTCCTCTAGCTTCTTAATTTGTGTCCATCACCACAATTTTAAATCACAGTTGCAGTTAAGCTACAGTTACAGTGACCTCAAAATCTTCTATATTGTAGTTGTAGACCGCAATTTAAAACCGTGGCTTGAAGTTACAACATCTTTGACCTTATCCATGTTTTTTTCTTCTCATTATAATTACATGGTGTGAAAATTTTGAGGGTTTTGTATGTTTTGCAGTACTGGACTACCTGGAGAAGAAGAGAGACTTGGTTTTAATCATTTTCAACCTAAAAACTCAGAAAACTGGGATGTGCAAATTATGAATCCATCTTCAAGAGTTCCTTTTATGGATATAATAAAGCATGAAGTTTCTCAAGGTGAGAATTTTTATGGCCAACAAGGGCATCATGAGGAATTTCATGCTAACTCTGGATCACTTGGTTCATCTTGGTCACATATGGTGCCAGTTTCTTCCCCAAGCTCTCATATCACTAGCTTAAGTAGTGATAATATATTGGATTTCACTTACAACAAGGTAGATCATAGCAAGAATCAACTACCAGATCAAATATCTGAGGTAATTACTATAGGTCATATATAGGTTCTTGTTTTTTTTTTTTTTGAAAGGATATATAGGTTCTTGTTAATTATTATTTTTCTCAACTTCTAATATTGTTATTTATTAATATAAGTCATGTATATATGCTATTCAAATTAATTTCATCTATCTCTTTCATTTGCTCTAGTGTAATAGCTCAACTAGTGGAGTTAATAAGAAGGCTAGGGTTCAGCCATCTTCAAGCCAACCACCTCTAAAGGTTAATTACTCACAAATTAACACTTTTAACCTCTTTTCTTTTCTATAATTTCTATCTTAACTACTTGGTAATTAGTGAGCTTGTATGTATATATGTGCATGTTTTTTTGTTATTGTTTTTCTTGATTGTCTTTCTCTCCAACACTGTAATATTATTCTTTTTGCTGATATTCATATATACTTGTTGAACGAGAGAAATTATTTAAGCAAATGAAATTCTTAATTATCCTCAAGTATAGCTTCAAAAGTATACTAATTATATGTGAATCTGAATCAGGTGAGGAAGGAGAAGCTAGGTGATAGAATAACAGCACTTCACCAGCTAGTTTCTCCATTTGGAAAGGTAATTAACAAACTAATTAATCACATGACTCCATAATTATGATAAACCATTGTTTGTGTTAATTTGGTTTTATAAAAAAGTCCACACATGAAATAGTAGTTGTTTTCAATTCAAAGTAGACTTTGATGATCCAATTTCTGTGTACCTATCTTTTGTCATTGATTGAAATTTCACTTTTAACATTAAAAGAAGAAAGAAAGAAAGATGAGTCTTTGGTGCTTCACTTTTGCAGACTGACACAGCTTCTGTATTATTAGAAGCCATTGGATACATCAGGTTTCTACAGGGTCAAATTGAGGTGATGTTTCTATATTATTCTTATTTATTTATTTATTAATTATACTATGCAGTTAAAGTTTGTTCAATTTTCACTCTAAAAACATTCTTTCTTTAGTTATGGGAGTTATAAAATTTTATTCCTCTCTTTTGTTGCAGGCACTCAGCACCCCTTACTTGGACACTGCAGCATCAAAAAACATGATGAGGAATCAACATTCTGTAAGTTCACATTTCCCAATGTTTCACTTTCTCTGAAATTGAATAGGACAAAAATGGAGTATACTTTAATGTATTTTTTACAACTATATAATATAGTGTTGTTATTATTATTGAAGGGAATGTTTGTTCCTTCCTTTTTTAATTTTATTTTATAAAAAACTATTAACAGGTGCATGTTGAAAGAAATTCTGTATTTCCTGAAGACCCCGGTCAGGTATGCTTTATTGGATCCATCAATTAATTAGAATTAAATTAAGGGAAATTAAACTCTCTTTACAATTATTACTACACTATTTAATTAATTAATATTAATATCCTCAAGAAAGAAGCCATTGAAATTTGAAATAACAAGGTTTCTCAGCTTTTTATATAACATCCTTTAGAAAAAGCATGATGAAGCTGAATTGTTCACTTGAAGTCAAATTTGATAGAGAAGTGAAATTAGTAAATAATATATACTTTCTTCTTTTTATTCCCATCTAGCTGTTGGATGACACTGGCCTAAAAAGAAAGGGCGCTCCAATTCCAAACCAGGTATTCTTTTCTTTCTTTTTCTACAAAAGCTGCCCCATGGAATCATCATTTTAGTATTCTTCTTCATTTGACCCCTCCTTGTTTTAAATGTATACATATATTTTGAAGAAATATATGTGTGTATCATATATTTATATATAAAATTCTAATCACTCTACTATATATTATTAAAAATAAATAATACTGTACTATATTATCATTATAACCATTAGTATCATCAAGTGCATAAATTGGGCAATGAAAACTGTCAGACTTTGCATATGATTCTTATTGTTTAATTAATTAATAAAAAATAATAATGATGTGAATTTTCTGTGAGCTGTTAGGTCATTGGCAAGAGTTTAATCCTACTACATGTGTTCAAATGCCTAATTAATGATATATATATGAATTAATTGATTTTGAAAAATAATAAACAGAATGGAGAAGGTAATAAAGCAAAGGACTTAAGGAGTAGAGGGTTGTGCTTGGTTCCAGTGTCATGCACACAACATGTTGGAAGTGAAAATGGAGCTGATTATTGGGCACCAGCATTTGGAAGTGGATTTTAATTAACATATGAAGCAAGAAAATTTGTGGATGATGATATAACATCATGAGCAGTCATTCTGTGGTAATGAAAAGGCTGATTGCTCACGATGCTATATATATGAATGCCATTAATTAATTATGGTTGCATCATGAATAACTGGAATGTTTAAAATCCTCTAATCTAATTAAATTAGATGATCTATTGAGTTGATCTTATTAAGTTTGGTTCAAAACTTCAATTGATATGTAAGTTTGGTTCTTCTAAATATGCTTTGTGCTTAGTTGAAATTATCCCTTTTTTTGTTTATATGTATTATTATTATTATTATTATTAGTGTCACATGCATGCATGATGCATTCCTTTTCAATTGCAGGTTATTTAGAAGGGGGGAAAATTGTTCTTCTATAGTTTTCTAATTTTAAGATTTACATTAACTTAACTAAAAAATAACTACCACATGTCTCTCTTTCTCTTTCTTTTTTTAAAGGTAAAACTAAATCAAATTATTCAAACAGAAAGAACAATCGTACAAGTGGTACTAAATCCACCACGATAGAATAACCAATATCTAACTTAATCTAAAAAGAAATTAATATAACCTAAAAGATTTGATGTACGCATGATACCTTTTCCATTCATATTTACTCTTACATATATTTTAGGCAAAATTATGTCATTGGTCTTTTAATGTTAGATTTGTCCATTTCCTTTCTCCCTTCACTTCTTCTAGTATAAATCAAAATTTCCAAATCCAAAAACTTTATAATTAGATTACCTAATTTTTTGCAGCAATGACTTCATTTATGAACAATGGTTCAAATTCACGAACCCAAAATGGTAGGTAATCATCTCTATGAGACGTGACAAATCACAAATTAACACTTGCATGTGGTTTATCTCTAGTTGTAGAATAAGAGTTGTGGTTAGTCATAAAGTACAATATAAAAGATAACAATGTAAAATAAGCATAACTTAAAAGCTAAAGGTGAAAATGAGGTGTAAAATTAAGAATTAATTCGATAGGAAAAAAACTTTAAAGAGCAATTTGAAACAAGGGTCAAATTTAAAGGACATCATGTGTAATTTTGCCTAAAATATATTGTATAATGTTTGTTCTAATTTATTTCATTTGTTTCATTTTTATAATATCTATATTATCTAAATTTGTTTTAATATTCATATTGTATGTTTTTAAAAATGAATTTTAAAAATTTATGATGTTAAAGATAAATTGTACATAAAAAATTCAACTAAATATTTTTTAGTTAACTTTTTGAGTTCCTTTTACTTGCGGTGTAAATTTAAATTTGAAAAACTTAATTGTTAAGGATAAGTTTGACCCTTGTTTCAAAAACAGGAATCAAGGATATAGCCTAAAATAGGGTCAAACTTAAAGACATACTTTTGAAAATAATATTTTTGATGAAGACAAAATTGTGTTCATATGATATTCTTACGTTAGATATAGGATATAGTCTGAACATGTATTAATAAGTGAGTAAAATTCTTACCTTAAAGTCAACTTTATTCGATTGATTTAACGTAACTTATATTCCAAGATTGTATTACTGGTATCGGATTACTCGTATCACGCTTTACATATCAAATCTTTAGTGTAAACGAATGTATAAAGAGTTTCACGTTTGATATGAGATATAGATGGTTAGGGTTTGCATATATGCACCACTCAACTTTATATATTTCCATCTATTATTATTCTTTTTTTCTTTGAAGGAATCTATTATACTTTTTTTTGTAACCTCCTGAAGACATGTAGTAGTAATGTGCTTATTTGCACGTGAAAATAAATCAAACCTTGCATTATATGATAATCACCCCCCCAACACCAGTACAGTACAATATAACACATCGATCAATGTCAATAATTTAATCTTATTCCTTTTCTTTCACTAGTTTTCCGATTTGTCGGTTGAATATCTTCTTCCTTGAAATTTCAAATTCGGGATATGAATAAGGAACATGAACACAAACACTCACATTTTGTTGTTGTACTTTGTTGTTGTTTTGCATAGAGAAGTTTTCTATTCTATGGCAGGTGTAGTACTATCATTTTAGCTACTATGGATTTATATTTGTTTGTTAGTCATTTGTAACTGGAAATGACACAAAATATATTGAGTATATAATTGAATAAAGAAAGAAAATGTTGTCAGAAAGGGTTTATAGGCAGACATTCATGTGGATGGATGTGGCGTGGCTGACCCTAATGTAAAATATGGACCCCTTTTGGACCACTTTTGAGATTATATTATTACTCATCAAGTGCTTCATATGTAATGTAACTATGCACCATTTCTTAGAGGCTCCCTTCAATTTTCAGATAGATGATGCTTTCATCATTGTGACGCTGCATATTACATCATCAGAAGACAAATATATATACATACATTCACATAATTCTACTAGTATATTCGATCTTTTAATAATTAGTTAACTAAAGAATTTCTTTGACAATTTTTTATAATATATATGTTGCCTTAATTTATTAATTCATCACTTTTGAATGTAGAGCCAAATGGGTAGTGGCAGTGGTTACCTTTTATCCACCAACAATAAATTAACTATTTTTTATCTACAATGACCATTTATAGAATAAATAATGAATATTAGATTATTGGGCCCAATACCTAGCGCGGTTCTTCATTTCATTGGCTAAACATTTTGAAAATTGTTGTTCACAGATTATTGAATACCTAGATTATTGGCCCAATACCTAGATTATTGAATAAAATTATATGAAACGTAATAACCACATAAAATTATATGACGAAAACATAGACATATATATTAAATACGTAAACATTAATAATGAATAAAAAAGTATTGCACTAGTTCCATCACATAAAAGTCATATATTTATATAATTTATATAATGTTAGTTATATATTGGCCATAAAAAATTGGCATTACAATATCGACCACAGAAAATATGTCGGTGTAATATCGACAAAAAAAAGGATGAACACCGACAAAAATCAGTCATATCACATCAAGTGAAATTGAATCTTCTTCATCTTCCCCGATAAGTTGAAATTCTTCCCTTGGTTTTTCAGGAGTGTCACACAAAATATGATTGACTTGGTTTGACTCCTTTTTTGGTGGGGGCGGTTTTAATCCTTTTTCAATCTTCATGAGCTCTCGGAACCTAACTTGTTGATCCAAATACTCAAATTCACAAGTCAATCTCTCGTCACTCTTGTGATTGTTCCACTCCATAGATGATGAAGGTAGTGGACAACCATCTTTCAAAAAAAGAAGAACAAAATGATTGGGAATTAAGCCAAGACACATGATGAGGTGTTTTGCTTAAGCGGTGGCACCCCTCTAAGTGAGAAAAGATTCTGAAGTTCTGATTTCGTGATTTGTCAACAAGACCACAAGCCTGTTTTAATAAGTTGCAACGATGTAATCCATGTCCGGAAGCGTCAACCACTTATCTACAAGTGCAATACCACCGCTCTCTTTGGGAGGATGCAAAGCCAATTAAAAAAGTCATATATATGCAAGCCATATATATATATAGACACACACAAATGCCATTAAAAAAGTCTCTTCCCTCCCCTCACTGTCAACATATATGTTTGGTATCGAGAATAAATTGACAAGAGAAAATATACGAGAAAGGGTGTGAGAATAAATTTAATGTATTGTTTGGTTCAAGAAAAAAAAATGAAATTCGTATGCATCCTAGCTTCAAAAGTATCCTAATGAATACTATAAATCATAAACCAGCTACCAGTTGCCCCATTTGGAGAGGTAATTAAGAAACTACTTAATCACTCCACTATTATAATTACTATTCATATTTAAGCACAATACAGAATCTAAATCATTGTTTGTGTTAGTTTGGTTTTCAAAGTAGCCTTTCATGATCCAAGTTCTGAGTACCACTTCTGTCATTGATTAGAATTTCACTTTTAATTTAACCTCAAAAATTAAAAGAAGAAAGAAAGATGAGTCTTTGGTGCTTCACTTATGCAGAATGACACAGCTTCTGTATTGTTAGAAGCCATTTGATACATCAGGTTTCTACATGAACAAGTTGAGCTGTGTTCCTTTATTATTCTTATTTATTTAATTATACTCTGCAGCAAAACTAAGCTATTTAGAGCATGCGGTTAAAGTTTTTACAAATTTTGACATTATTGTAATACTAGAAAATGAATTTGAAGATGATATCATAGGTGAATATTAATTGATAATTCACTAAGATTAATTTTCTGATCTAGTGTGTATGTTTAGTAATCAAATATTGGCATATCCGTGGTATATCAGATTTGGATCGTTCTACCATCTCTCCAAGACCGATCCTAGCGTTTTACAAGCCTTAGACATAGTATGAGAAAATGTCCCCTTACATAGTAATACGTCATAAACTTTTTTAGCTCTATGTTGTGATTTTATTAGCTTTTCATTTCATTTTTTTTTCCACTTTTCACTACCAGATAAATAAACAACATCTTAAAATAAATCAAATACTCGATAGAAACCAAACCAAAATAAAAAATTGAAGTTGTCGCGAACAGTAGCACATGCGAAGTAGACTGAAGTTTTAGCACCGGAGAAATAGAGACTGGAATTTTAGCAACTCGGAATAATAACACCAAAAAAATAAAAGAATATCAACACTTAATTAATTAAATTTTAGCTTTTTAGATATAGAACTCTCCAATATTAAACCTATAACATCAATAATACTTATACAGAATCAGTGTTAGACTTTTTAGAGGAATCAAAGATATATACAATAACTCCTTTATATGTTACAAGTACATCATTCCTCTTTTTATATGCTACAAGTATTTCTATCAAGTTCATTGTGATGATACAATATCAATGTTAGACTGTTGTTAACGGTGTGCCACCAATAGAGAATTTAAGCACACTTAATCATTTATATCAATAATTGTATGACACTTATGATAAGAAATTTCCTTACTGAAATTAATGAGACATGCGTTAATTTTGATGGTTGATATATCTCAGTTATGCTGACACCCCAAAACATCGTGTGTCAAATGCACCCATCCTATATATTATTGATAAAAAAGAAAACAAAACAAAAAAAGTGGGGTGGGCGGCATGCACCCATCACTAAGAATGTGTTTTACATGATCTTGCATTATCAAATTCAATTTTGTAATCTTTTCAGTCAACCCAAGAAAGTTGACAATACTATATTCATTTAAATTTTTTTCTCGATCCTCTAAAGAAAAGATTAAGATTGATTTTTCAAGTAATTTCCTTTTCAACTAAAATATCATTTGTTTTGTTGTGAAGATTCTCTATATTTCTCAGATAATAAATATCATCAATATTTTTATAATTATTGAGGCACATTATTATAAACAAATGACCCAAAAAATATAACCAAAATCTTGGCACATTGTTAGGAACAAAAGACCCAAAAAAATTATGGGGGAGGTGTATATAGAAATCTATGTTTAATGTTGGAGTATATATAACAATTCATAGCAAAAGGGCCAACCCTATAATTTGGACGAGTTTCGGTTTACCCCCCTGTAATTTGGACGAGTTTCGGTTTACCCCTCTGTAAAAAAAAAGTTTAGATTCCAACCATGCAAAATAAAATTCTTTGATTTTAGCCCCTAACCCATGTGACTGTGCAGAATTGCTGAGTGGCATGCTGACTGTGCATATCTAATTATATGGCGTGCTGACTGTATAATTAATTTTGTTTTTCATTTTTTCTTAAAAAAATTGCTGAGTGGCATGCTGACTGTGCATATCTAATTATATGGCGTGCTGACTGTATAATTAATTTTGTTTTTCATTTTTTCTTAAAAAAATTTAAAAAACTTGTAAAAATTATAAAAAAAATCAGGATTTTTTTTTACTACGAAAAATATTTTCCAAATTTTTTAAAAATTTCAAAATATATATTTTTCGAAAATTCCAAAATTTATAATTTAAGAAAAATATATATTTCAAAATTATTTTCGAAAATTTTGAAATATATATATATTTCAAAAAAAAAATTCAAATTATTTTTGAGAATTTGGAATATATATTTTTTGAAATTTAAAACAGATTTTTTTTCGAAAAAGAAGTTTTTAAAATTTTCTCAACCAAAAAAAAACTGGAAAATATTTTTTTAAAAAAATTTGGATATAAATTTATTTAAAAATTTAGATTTTTTTTCGAAAATTTTATTCCATAATTTTTTTTTTACGATGTGTTACAGATTTGAGAATATTTTTTTATATTTAAAAATTGAGGATAAAAAAAGTCTTTTTAATATTTAAATTTATTCTTATCTATTTGTTACATGTGTTATTATTTGTATTGAAAATTGAGGGTATTTTTGAAAAGAAAAGTCATTCCAAAAGAGCTGAAAGGGGTTGTTTTCGTTATATATAAAAAAATTCCTAAATTTTGAAACTTTTGAAAAAAAAAATTAAAAAATCCAAAGTAAAATAAAATTTTTAAAATATTCGAAAAAAATAATATAAGCTAATTTTTGAATGTTTTGGTAAAAAAATTAATATTTTTTTCTTGAATTTTTTTACTTTTTTGAAAAAAATCCAAATTTTTTTTTCTTTTTTTTAAAAAAATTGATTTTTTTTCTTGTTTTTTAATTTTTGAAAATTAATTTTCAGTTTTTTTTTTATCTTTTTAAAAATAATTTTTTAAACCATTACACACATGTCAGGTTTTAAAAAAATAAAAATAAATACACAGTGACGTGCCATGTCTGTTGTGTTTTGTGGAGAATCTTCATATTATAGGGTTGGAATCTAAACTTTTTTTTACAGGGGGTAAACTGGAACGCCTCCAAATTATAGGGG
>Ga0315914_1008697_pt1 | contig 13397 bp, 9 predicted proteins | sample MpolenodulesMG_FD_203920 | JGI IMG/M metagenome (GOLD analysis project Ga0315914, IMG submission 203920) | Medicago polymorpha root nodule microbial communities from Los Angeles, California, United States - elongated nodules | ecosystem: Host-associated > Plants > Roots > Nodule | place: USA...
ACCCCCTCTTTTTTTTGAGCGATTTTACACCCCATTTTTTGTCAATTGTGTTTTGTTCAAAATCATCATTAAAAGAGAGGAAAGAGGGTAAAAGATGGGATGCAAAATTGCTAAAAAGAAAGAGGGGGTGCAAAATCGCACAATTGACAAAAAGATAGGGGGCAAAAGTGCAATTAAACACAAAAATGTCAATCTAACCAGAAAGGGAGCAAAAAGATGAGGTGTAAAATCGCTCAAAAAAAAAAAGGGTTCAAAATCGCACAATTAACAAAATATAGGGGAAAAGTGCAATTAAGCCTTACACTTTTGACACGTCATTGTCAAGTTAAATGACCTCGAGACAAACCATAATTGATAATTCTCCGGTACATTTGCTGTTTGTTGTCTATGCTGTTGCCGATATAGAAATGTGATAAATTTTAGTGGTCCACTCTTTTTGGAAGACATAGTTGGTGATGCTGGACAAAAAGATCTATCACGTACAAATGTTTTATACTGTAACAATGCAATTAGACATATCATATCAAAATATAAATGATATTTTAGGGAAATGAAAAAAAAAAAAAATCCAATATGGGTCGTAGTTTCTATATTCCTGGTGTTCCACATACAATGGCAAATCTTATTAGGGACATGGAGTAGTAAGGTAGCTCAATTTGTTTGAGCTAACGATTAAACAGGATGGAAAGTTAAAAAGTTTAGGTTTAAGTTTTTGCGAGGAGAAAATGCTAATACAATAAGAGTCTTACTAATAATTGCTTCTAGAGACACTTGTTATCGCTTATGAAAACAATGCTTTAGAGGCACTCAATAACATTTTTCAACAATTAACATACTAACTGAATTATATGATGTTATCATGAAAATGAAAATTTACGGATTTGTTTTTTTTTTTCTTAAAGAAAAGATAGAAATAATGTATTGAAGAAGCTCCTTTATACTATAGTATCAATCATACAAAAAGTTGAATGATCACAAATCACCAAATGAGAGAACATGCAAGAGTGTTCAAATTTTGAAAATTGTTGTTCACGCTTTTAACAAGGCTAAACACACCAAAAAAAGACGTAAATGTCCATCGACAGTTAACTGTCGCCGGTTAAAATCCATCGGCAGCTAACTACCGATGAAGTTATATTGGTAAATTACTAGTGTTTCCTAACATTGAGTGAAGTGCAAACAACATTCTTCTCAAATTTTAGAACAAACCAGATTCGCCAAGCCACATTAGTTTTTCAATCAATTAAAGTTCTACAATAATTGATATTCCAAGTGGAAGAACCTTATATTGTCATATTGATATTATTCTTACACCCCTAGAAAGTTGGTTCTCCTTTAAGTAATGGTCTCTTTCAGTTTATAAAAATTAAACCAGTGCATAATCAAAGTTGCAGATTTGCATCAAATATGCTCTAAAAAGAGCTTATAGATAATAGGTCATCTCATACAATGACCTCTTATTCATATGTTGTGTTATGGTTTTGTTTGGTATGAGATTCCTATAACAATATATTTTTTGGTGAACAATATTTTAATTCTATTCACAGTGATTTGCTAGTAGATAGACGTGGGATTATTGATGAGTTGACTTTGACTTTAAGCACCACTAGAAGTGCTTTTGAAGTTTGCTTTATTGTTAGAGTAACTAGAAAGCCTCTGTTAGTCAGAGATTGTATTTTTTGAAACTTCAAATCCTTTGACTTAGCCCTACTCAGAAATGACTTGAATGCTTGACTTCCACACGATCAAAAGTATGTTAGCTACAATAATTACAGGTATTTCTCCCGTTGAATGGTTTCTCTCACCGAGTAATAGGAATCAAAGTGAAAATTGAATTATTGTTTTAAATTTAAGATTTCTATGTCATCATATATTATTTCAACTTTTTAAAAAATCTTTCAAATATGAAACAATTGTTTTTTTAAGTTCATTGAATAATTAATGTATCTCGTTATAATATAGATTAAATACATCAATATACAATGAACCAAAAAAAGTCAATTGTTTCTCATAATAAGGATCAGAGAGAGTATATTATTTCAACTAAAAGGTTGGTCGGTAATTGGTATCTCACGGTAGAACGGTAATAAAAGTGACTTGAAACTCTAACAACGATCAAGGTTACCCTTTGTATGTAGAAACTCAATATTGTTCATCCTTAAAACTGAGACGGTGACATGACTAAAATGGATTCAACATAGACAAGGAGAAAAGGAATACAAGTTAGGTTTTGAGGCACACATCGGTTTTCCTTTTTTTTTTTTTAATCAAATTGATAAGTCACCATCTTATCTGCAAAGATAAGAGGGACCATAAGCTTGTACTTTTCAAAGACGAAAACTATTGTTGAAGTTTCAAACATTTTCAAAACGACGTTGATGTCTATCGCTGAAGTTGCTATATATTCCTCTTTTGGATTGAGCTTATGAAAAAAAGCTTATGAAAATAAATAAGTTTTTATCTTAATTTGTAAGTTCTCAATAACGGAAATTGTACCTTCATAAACTGTTTTTTTTCTTCATAAAATACATTAACAAGCTTATAAATCATACATAAAGGCACATTTATTTGCATAAGCTATTTTACATAAGTTCTAAAATAAACTAATCCAAACAAGGCCTAAAACATTTGGCTAGAAGAGCAAACTCTACAAACTAGTAGCAGCAGCAGCAGAATACATAGACGTAACTTAAATGGGTTCGACAAAAAAAATTGTCAAAACAAACGAGTTTCGTATTCCTTATTTTTGTCAAATCAATATTGATCAAGCCACCGCTTTAGCTGTGAAGATAAGAAAGACCGCGAGCATCTACTTTTGCAAGACAACGTCTAGTGTAATATGGGCATAGCACAGGTGGACAAAGAGAAAAAGGCAAGCACTCCACAAATATTTCAAGGAAGTAGACAGAAAACAAATAGCAAAATCCCTAAATCCTATACCCTAAATCCCAAATAGTTCAATCTAGAAAGTTGCTGGTGTTGTTCAAGGCAAAAACCATAGAAAAAGTACTACTTTGAGCCATAAATTGGGATTAGTAGTTTGAATATATCAAGTGCTTCCACCTTAACAGCATGTTTCAGATCGAATTCGTAATTGAGGACCTGGAACTTACCTGAGGGAGAAGTAGGAAAATGAAATTATATTTTAAAGACACAAACTACACATGTCTACAGAAAGATCTCAAAAAGTGCACAAAATCGCGGCGGCGGCATTTTTTATAACTATCACAGCCAATTTGTGAAGATTGGCAGTACGGCAGATTTTCGGTATTCTGCCATAGTCACTATCCGCAATTGACGACACTGAACTAATGTCCATTTGTTCACATTATTGTTAAGAGTGTGGGAAGAAATAGAAAATCATGTATTGAATCCTACCTAAGAAGTATAAGCTTTAATGGTTATCATTTGATAAATGTAGCAATCTGAAAATTATAAACATTTTCCAAAGCATGAAAAATATTGTTAAAACCATTTTCCTAATTGAATCCTCTTTAATGAGCAATGTACTCGATAAAACATGCAGAGAAACTAAACCACGAGGTATGGCTCATTCGGCAAACTCAATTCCATTCGGGAGGATTTTACTAGCAGTTCAGGGATTCAAAATCTGAGCAGTGCTTCGCCTCATGCAAACAACTCATTCAATTATAAACAGCTAATTCTACCATAATAATTCAATTCATCTCAATGTCATGCATTGAATGGATATACCTAACTGACTCAGTACTTTAAAATAAATACAATCAATCATGTTTGGTAGTTTATTTTAGTTTTAGTATTCCAAAAAAAGAAAAAGTTAATATGACATTCATATCACTACCATGAGGTGGTTTCAACCAAAAACGACTACTATAGCTTCAAGTAAATGATTATTCGTTCTGGATGTTCATGCAATCTTTTCAAAATCAATTCGTATAAGACAATTAAGTCATTGATACAGTTCATACCATTGTTGAAACATCTGGATCAGATGCTCTGAATCAAACTTTTTTAAATGATTAATCTTTTTCCAACCATATGACTCTTCCTCAGCATGAACCTCCATGTATATTGCTAAATTGAACAGGAGGATAGAACAATAACTTCTTTCAATAAGGTAAATATTCAATCTGCTCAAAAAAAGAGGTAGGTATTCAATGATTTTTTATTTTTTTTGACGCCAGGTATTCAATGAATTGTTATAAATTAGACATTTTTAACAAATTTATTTAATTATCTCATGTAATGTAAGTTTAAACTTCACATAATGATCTAATAGTACACGTATGTTATTAATATATCTCTTTTGGCTTGTTAAAAAAAATAAAAATAGTACACGTATGTAATAGACAAGCGGGTGCAGATGATACAAATATTACACCGACAGAAATTCAAGTGATACGAATGTACTTACCAGTTACCCGTGTATCTAGAATATGTTAGATGTGAGTCCAATGGTGGGAACTTACCTCCGATCCGATCACAGGCTAACCATCAAAGAACTTGCATTTTCTGAAATTGAATAAAATCTGAGGTCAGACTGAGTCACTCATTATTGGAGAAATGAAATCATGACTCCACTCTATAAGAATTTGTCTTCTCTCATAGTTTAACCATTTGTGCACAAAAATTTCAATCCATAAATTCACCAAAGGATCTTCTCTATACTGATGACAATGACTGGTGTATGCTGTATCGATATTAAGTTGGCACAATCCCAATTTATTATAGCTAACTGCCGACCGGGGCTGGATTTATTACATAAAAAAAAATCTTCAAAGAAGCAGTATAAGCATTCAGAAAAATTACTGCACCAAAACTCTGATGGCTTCTTTTGAAGTGATTACACATCCTTAACTTGTCAGCCGTATATGCACTATATGGAGCACATGCAAGCTAAGATCCTGTTGATGGTCACATATAATGCCAAAGTCTCCATTCAAGCCTCATACATGCCATTTTCTATCATCCTGAAAGTGTGATCTGACAGATGATCAAGTTCTTTGAGGGCATAAATACACATTGGATTAGTATTACACATTGGATTAGAGTTGAAAATTGTCAACTAAATTAACCAAGGATTGTAAGGTGCCAACAATCAGAATAATCCAATAACAAATTCTGTGGAAGAATCTTCCATATAATCTCCTTATCTCTCCTTCATAAAGGGAGAGAAGCAGACACCTACTCCCGAAAATTCAACCCTAAAGAACAGCTTGTAAAGAACTCTTGCTGTTACACAAATCAACATTTCCTCTGCCACAAAGTGCCACAAATTTATCATTAAATTGCAATAAAGGACACTTATCTATCAAGTTCGAACCAACATATGCATCCTTGAGGAAGACTGTACTCCTTACCCCTTTATTAGTGAGGTAAAATATCCCGTGATGCTTTATTAAACAAAGCAGCAATTGCGACGGCAAATAACACTCTGCATGAAATGCATCCAGCTGTGCAGAAGTCATCCTCCTCTCCATAGTTAAGCTGAGGAGTTCGTGAATCACTGCCAAGGCCCGTTTTCGAGTCTTTGGATCTGCAGCATCAAACCTCCTTGCATTCAAATAAGGAGAAGGAAACTCTAATTTCTGCCACCTCTCAAACTGTTCAAGGAAATTAACATTTGGCCTAAAACCAGCAGGAAAGTTCACTCTGAATGCAAATGGACCGGCGTAGTTCCCGTCTTTTGAAATCTTCACCTTCCTCTTATCTTCTTTTGGCTTCATGTTCACAACAACTCCTTCCTGTGCCAACCTAGTGCATATTTGGATAAACTTGTTTATATCCAAAATAAAGTTTAACCAAACTCACTTAAAACAACAAACTAATAATTTTAAAAACTAACTCAAACAAGTACACAACAGATATATTCCTACATTTTTTTATTTGACACAATCAATATCTATAAATGTGTGTTTGGATATCACATGGAAAGTATTAAAATTGATTTTGCTTTCTACCATATGTGATTTTTGAAAAATACAGATGTTTGATTCCTGTTATGCAAAGTTGATTGTGTCCAAACTTGTTTGACTAGAAGTATAGCTTCTACGTTAATTTAAAAAATTTAAACTAAATTATACATCAAACTTGTGAAAACATCAAAATATAGAGCTTCACTTCACTTCAAGCTCAACTATAACCAAGTCAGTTTCACAAAATCAAGTTAAATCAATATAACACAAAGCAAATGGTAGTCCAAGCTTTTGTCGAACACGACTGTACTAGAATCAAATTAATAAAACTGATTCGGTTAAAATAGGATCGAAAGTACAGTGATTTATATTTGACTCTGTTCACTCAGAAAACAAGTTTGATGTAAACTTAGTGGAAATGTTTCAACCCAACACAATAGCCACTTTTTTATTGCTTTTAGTCAAACCAAGGTTCGGAACCGATATACTTGAGGTGCTAGCTCAACGGTAAAAGCGTAGCCTTGTAACCTTAAGATGCAGAGTTCAAATCCCTTTGGGGATGGTTGTAAAATGGTCAATAGTGCCATTTTAATTAATAAAAGTTCCCCCTTCCTCAATTTTTTAAAAAAAGTTTCAGAACAAAACAACATTACTAACACCAACCAAAAACCTAATTTTGCCAAAACAACATTTGACAGAAAAAAAAAATCATTTCTAAAGGTTTTGACCTTGACGCCAAACAAACACCAAGTCTCTTGCACTTGTGATAGACTAATTCTAGCGGAACTAAACAGAGATACATGAAAGGGAATAAAAAAACTCTCAATAATTCATTTTCTTTAATTCAAAATAATCTATCACAAGCCTCACATTTGAGAGAAGAAATGAAGCTTCTTTTCCTCAATTCCCTAACTCTATACTGCAGTCAGCAACATCAACTGCAGCCACAAAATAAAGGTTTTCTGTTTTATAGGCAAATATTAGTAATTAATTATGTTGATATTTTTTCTCTTTTACTATAGTTTGAACTCAGGTCCTCAAACTCCATCAACCCTTTGCTCAAACCAAAAGAACTACCCGACCTGTTACAATATAAAGGTTTAGAGGTATTCACAACGTCATTACAAACAATAAATATGGCCGCATTGGATGCATATGCCAGCATTTTTTCGCAAAATCAAAGTTTAAAAAAATCGATTGCAACGGCAATTTATAACCATGATAACCCACTTGGGTTGGCTTGGTGGCATTGGCTTGGGACCTGGGGGTGTGCTCCTCTTCAAGGTCTTAGGTTCGATTCTCCCCAGTGCCAATTTGGATTCTTCAAAAATATAATTTAGAACCATGATAAACCTTACATCTTATGCAAATCCAAAATTGCACCTAACAGCTTAACAAAAACATAAAACTCCACAAAAAAACAAAAAACATACCTAGCTTCTCTAGCAGTAACAGCCAAAGTAGAATCCCAATCTTCCAAATAAACAAAATCCCTTCCATTAAACCTCTTAATCGAAAAAAACTGCGGATACTTCCCAATCAAACATTCCTTAAAATCATAAGGCAAACCCATCTCATTCCCAACAAACTCAACCGTTTCAAGTGGAATCCTACAATCAACACAAATCATAAGCATCTTCTTTAAATTATTAACCAAAATCGGCTCCATCAAAATTTTCGCCTCGGCTTCTTCGTTCGCCACTCTTTCAGCCTTACCAGTTAAATTCACAAAAGGAGGAGAGCCAGTTACACGGAAAATTGTGGGGTGTTTTTCAATGAGGGTCATGAAGTCCCATTTGCGAACAAAGCCGATGTTTTTCTCGAGATCACGGAGGAAGAGAGGATTGTTTTTGGGTTGGGATTGGATTAGGGTTTTGAGTTCGAGGATTAGGGATGGTTTTTTGCGAAGGGACATTACTCTGTCGAGTTCTGGAACGCGGTGGTAGGTTTTCTTCTTTGGTCTTCTTCCGCCGCTTGATTTTTGGCGGATGGTGGTTGTGATGGGTGGTCGGTTTGTGGTGAGGAATGGAACGTTGCGACGGAGCATTGGAGATAAATGTGGACGAAATTGAAATGATTGTCGTTGGTGAATCATGTGACGAGGCGAGGAAAACCACTTACCAACTTCCTCCTTAAATTTTCAAAAATCAGCTAAATTCATCTCTGAATTTTATAGACATTGAAATGGTCCTTCCGTCCAAAAACTCTGTTACTTATGATGATGTGTCCTCTTGCATGTTGTGTTGTCATGTTACTTTGAGTTGATGGAAATGGTAAAAAAAATTGATGTTTTAACTTTTCAGTTGTCATTTTTATGTGTTTCCAATTATACCCCTCTATTAGGGGTCGATTTGATACTTATTGTGATAATTTAAGGACTAATTTGATGGATAGTGTTATAATTTAAGGTCTGATTTGATTGATTTTATTTAAGGGAATGAGTATAAGGAGATATGACATGAGATGACCAATGATTTCAAATGACAGACATAAACAAACACCATTCTGCTCCACAGAATCCAACTGCTCCTGGAGTTATTAGAGTTTCATATCCAAGTTACGAACCATCCGCTTCTACTCAACCGCAATACATGGATTTATCCAAACCCCAGTATTTCCAAAGCCAATGCTTGTTTAAATTATGCTTTTTGGACTTGTTTAATTTATGCTTTTTGGCTATTTTATGACTTATGAACATCAAATGTAAGACTTATGACTTGATGGCTATGTAATGTTCTTTTTTGGCTATGTAATGACTTATGAACATCAAATGTATGACTTATGATGGTATTTTTGGCTATGTAATCACTAATTTAGGGATTGATTTGATGCATAGACAAACAATAGAAGGACCAATTTGATGTAATGATTTTGACAGAAGGGTTGAATTCATTCATTGACAACCTCTTTTTATTACAACATTACACAAACTTGGCACAATAAAATAACATTTTAAACAACTCAATCAAACAAATTACTCCTATCAACATCTTAATCAACCTAAGCTCACTTCCTACACAATCAACTTTATCCACCAACCTTGCCCTCCAAGCCTCTTCTCTGCCACTATCCTTAGGCTTCTCCATCAACCTTGCATTTCTTCCATGGCCAACACCATTATTTTTAAAAAAACGTAGTTCTTCAGCTCCATCAACCCACACAAAAAATTGACAATTTTCACCATCACCTTATACAAAGAAAATTCAAAATCAGTACAATTTAAACAAACCATTCACACATCACATAACCATTGTTAAGCAAACCTTTGGCAGAGGGCAGACATAGAAAAGCCTTCCTGGGTTATTAACTGTATTGGCTTTTCTTACAACACAAATTCTATGACACCAACATTCAAGCACTCTCACATCACCATTGAACATAAATCTTGAAGATGAAGACCGACTATTATAGTTGTTTTTTTCCATACGCCTACCACTCATTGTTTATGAACACCAAAGGTTGAACAATTTTTGGATTTCGAATTCAATCAAAAAAAATTAGGTTTTTAAGTTTTTCGAATTGGAGAAGAACTTTGTCATCAATTAATGGAAGAAATTTTGGGGATTTTAAACTCTAGGTGACAGATTATAAAATTAGGGTTCCAAATTTATATATTTGGGAAAGAAAGAGACATTGAGTAGAAAGAGATGTTGGGGAAAAAGAGACGTTGAGAATTTTGCAATTTTCTGTAAATCAATCAATTTGGTCCTTGATAATTTCATCATTTTCGGCTAAGTTAGTCCCTGCTTGCTTGACATCTGACGTGGTAATCCTTGTAAGAGGTTAACAGTACACGTCACCTCCGTCAACTTAACGGAGGGACTGATTTGATTGACATTTTGTAAATTCGAGGACTAAATAAATATTTCGCAAAATTTGGAGAAAAATTTGACTGATTTTTTAAAATTCAAGGACGAAGTTGGGTAATTACTCAAAATATCCCACATCTATCTATTAACAATCTATAAACAAATTTTTTCATATTAAAACTCATTAATATTTTATGTACATATTTTTTTTAAACAAGCAAAAATGGATTATATAACCACAAACAAGCACTCTAAATAGCACAAGGTGTGCCAAAAATATTACTAAAGATACACAATATCAGTTGGGCGAAACAAAAAATAATTAGCCCATGCCCAGACATGTAAAAGGGCTCAACCACCACCTATGAGTGCCAAACACAAACATGGCTTTTTAAGCTTTCAGCCATCCTAAAGACAAATATTTAACTTTATCCAACAACATGGGAATGGGAGTTACATAATTATTAGACAGACTGCTATTACGCTCATTTCACACTACCCAGTCACATAGAAGCCAAATAAGCTGAAGAAATGAGCGTGTAGCTTTTCCACCACCTATTGAATGAATAAACTGCAAAAAATTATCGGACATAATGTCAGAGTCCACCCTTGCAAAACCAATCCAATCTCGCCCTAACGGCCATAAAGATGCAAAAGTAGTACACGTTAAGAATAAATGTTGCGTCGTTTCTACAAGACCACACCTGGAGACACACAAACCGGCCTCAGAAGATATGACACCTCTATTCACCAAATATGATTTAGTGGAAAATCTATCACAAAGCAGCCTCCACACAAAAACCGAGACCTTCAAAGGGACCTGATTATGCCAAATTAACTCCGCTGTTGAATCCGCAAGAGGGATATCCTTCGTTGTTAACAAGTGATACGCGACTCGATCTGAGTAACCCCCTGAAGAGTCAGGAAGCCACAACCACTGATCTGAAAAATTAGTTTCCAAAGAAACACCAAATAGTAAAGTCATACACTCCTCTAACAACTCTTCCTCCCACGCCCACAACCTACTCCTCCACTTCCACGCCTCCCCCCGCTTCAGTCCAAGAGAAAACAAATTTGCCACCGTAATGGATTTGTTCTCAGCTAAGTCAAACAACCGACGAAAGTGCACACAAAGAGGAACCGCCCCCAGCCACCTATCATACCAAAATAGCGTGTCAACCCCATCACCCACCTTTCTAGACACACACTCATCAAACCAGCCTCCCCCAACACTGCCAACCCCAACCTTAATCATCACCACCTCCCTCCACCATGAAGAACAACTCCGACCCCCAACCTCCAACCTCCCGCCTACTTCGCCATACCGGGCAACTAAAACCCTAAACAAAAAACCACCTTTATCCACTAACATCCTCCAACACCATTTTCCTAATAAAGCAAAATTCAATCCCTTCAACTGTCTAACCTCCAGTCCTTCAAACTCCTTACGTAAGCACAAATTACTCCATCCTATCCATGAAATTTTCTTATAATCCCCACCCCTCCCAAACAAATTTATTCAACAGAGATTTTATGGAAGAGATTATACTAGATGAAGCTTTGAAGAAGGAAAGTGTATAGACAAGCAGAGAAGTCAGGTCAAATTTTAGAAGAACCAAGCGACCACCAAAAGAGAGAAATACACTATGAAATCGACTATTCCAACCCGACAGTCTAGATTTAATACGATTCACAATAGGGTCCCATTAACATTTTTTTGTACAAGCTAGGGTCCCAAAAACTTAACTTAGAGGATTACCCCCAATAGGCATGCCCAATTAGAAGAAAGGCACTTTGCCCACTTTACAACTCAAGACAGACGTCACCTAACTTAACCAAGAAGCATATATATTAACACCAACCAACATGATCTTAATGAAATTCACCTTCAAACCCGACATTGCCTCAAAAATAACTAGAACCGCCCGTAGTGCACGAACATTGGCCCAACTTTTTGAAGTAGATAAAATAGTCACAAGGAAGGGGGGGTTTGAATTGTGACCCTTTAAAAATTAATCCTGTCACTTAAAAGTTATTCTCAAGTTGTTAACTTGGAATGGTTAAGTTAACAGACAGACTTCAGAACGTTCTGAAGTATTAGTGTAAAAACAGTTTAAATAATTAAATGTGTTTGTGTGTGATATGTTTATTGTAAGTAAATAGTAAAGAGAAGAGAAGAAGAACATTGAAATTTATAGTGGTTCACCCAATGTGGGTTAGTCCACTCCTCACAATCTTGTGAGATTTTCCACTATGATGTTTGAGATAACTTCTCAAATCCTGCACCTTACAACCTTGTTCACCTGAACAATTACAACAACTGTATTTTCTAAGCCTCAGCAGGCTTACACCTTTCTTGCTAAGTTACCCACTCAGACTTTAGTACCCCTAAAGCTAGATGAGACTTTGTTTACAATTTGTATGAAGTTTAAATGATTTGGATCAGACAAGAGAAGAATGGAGGTAGAGATTTATCTTTAAAAAGATAAGAGAAATGTTGATGCAAACTTTTAAAGACTTCTTGGAATCTTTATGAGATCAATGTTTTTGCTAAAGCTTCAAACACTCTTAAGTTGTTTTCTTGTATGCTTTGCAAAGGTGTGTGTTATGCTGAGGCCTTGATCTCTATTTATAGAGTTTCTTGAGCCTTTGTAGCCGTTGGGGAGTGACCAATAGTCTTGTGCCACGTGTCCTGGGACCCACCAACTTTCACTTGAATTTCTGGGCAAAATGAAATACTTTAGAATGTTGTTGTGTTCTTGAGAATACTTCAGAATGTTGTTGTGTTCATCATGATCTTCATCTGGGTTCATGTGAATGAACGGTCAGATATGCACCTGGGCTTTTGCAGATGAATGTCATATGAATTTCTGGGTTGTACTATGAAGATTATCTTGGACGTACTTCAGAAGGTTTCTAGGTCAGATCTTCTTTGAAATCTGCCTTGGAACTAGTGCAGAATTGATAAAGTGGAGCTGTCACTTCACTTCCATGCTTTAGGGGATTTGGTTTGCTTTGTACAGTACCAACTCCCTTATGTGTCGAAATCTTGTTGAGTCAGACTTAATCTTGCTCTTGGATTTACTTTTTCTTTTCCAACCACTGTAACGTTCATGTCAGATAAAGCATGGAGCAGGATCGAACTTTCTGAACTCAGGCGACTTCAGAATGTTTCTTTTGTTTCACTTAGGATGATTTGTAAGACTCTTATTTGATGTAATCAAATCCTAATAGTGAAACATTGATGAAGTGCAGCATGGAAAACATGTAGGATGATATTCTTAATGGACTATTCGTAATGTTTTGTACTTCAAATGTTCATAGTCTCAAAAGAACATTGAAGATGCCCTTTTGACTTTAAACAAATAAATGCCTTTATTCCTTGATTGATCTTAGTCAATGTACTTTACTGGGCATTTATTTAAGTCACGTGAACCTTGCATGTTCTTCATTTGGTTCATGAATTTCTGGGCTTGGTTCTTGATGTTCATCATGAACAACCTTTTGAACTCTGTCCAACCTTCTGAACTCTTTTTAACTTTCTGAACTCTAACTGAGTTCTTAAGTCTTTTGATTCTTTGTATCTTGGTATGAATTGAAACTTGTTCCTGTCTTAATTAACCACTCAAGAGCACAAGTTAAATACCAACAAATTAATCAAAGTCCATTAATTCCTTAATCATCAAGGTTT
>Ga0315914_1008698_pt1 | contig 13397 bp, 9 predicted proteins | sample MpolenodulesMG_FD_203920 | JGI IMG/M metagenome (GOLD analysis project Ga0315914, IMG submission 203920) | Medicago polymorpha root nodule microbial communities from Los Angeles, California, United States - elongated nodules | ecosystem: Host-associated > Plants > Roots > Nodule | place: USA...
ACATTTATGTTATGATGTTACTAATTACTATTAGAATAAACAATAAAAGATCATTATTTTATCTTTATTTTATATACAGGCAAACTAAAATATGTTGAGTTCATAAATAATTTTGTTATATGTCTTGGCAATATTTTGTTTATAAATCAATATATCAATAATTTTCATTAATATTTTAAAATTTTAATCAAAATTATACAAACAAACATAATAAAATAATCACATGTGTTCCTTCAAAAAAAAATAATCACATGTGTTAGCGCAGTAGAAAGAGCAGACAGATGAGCACGATAGTGCCCGTCTTTCCGCTAGTAGATATAGTATAGAGTCAATGAAACCAACAATATAACAAAAATATATATAATCTAAATTCTTATTTTTTTAATGACATCAACAACAAATTTTTAGAGATGTTTAATAAAATTTGGCAATATTAGCGTAGTAAACAAAAAATATAATACAAAATTACCGTGACTGGGACTTTTAGAAAAAACCACCCTTTTCTAATTAAAATTCCAACTTATATTGCCTTTCAGTTTTTTTTAGAACAATATTACTTTTTTAAGCTGCTTAAATATTCTAAGGAACAGTGTATTACACACCAAAGATCACAACCATCCATTTATTACCAAACATATCCAACGGTTGCTAAACATGTTGGAACAAAAAAAAAAAGGAAAAGGACAGTCTCGCACGGTAAGAGACCTGTGAAGGTCGCGTACCGTTATTGTTACTCTGTCCTATATCTAATTATTAACACGTTTTCATTCTTTACTCAATTATTGGCATACCATTGAAAACGACTTGCCTAGGTTCAAGCCAATGTCAAACTTTGAGTATTGAACCAATGAGTATCAAGGACAACCCGGGAATAAAAGTGAAGTAAAAAAGAAAGGAATATTATTACATTACAGTTTTACCTCATTCACTTTGGGAATTCACTTGAATTAGTCGTGCTTGCTTTTATGTTGTTGAAAAGGTTGAAAGAAAAATTAGGCAAAACAAATTAAAAAGAGAGGTGGGTATTGCAAGAAGAAAAATGATTTTGGATTGGACGGTGAATTGGTATAGTACATGTACATGTACATGTACATGTACATGACAAATTGACAATGATGCTAATCAATGAAATGTACTAGTCAGTTTTTTGGTATACCCTATCCTTCCTTACGTTTGTGATAAGCAACAAAAGTATCAGGTACATAGGGATCTAAACATGGATGTCATAAAATAAAATAATCAAACAGGGCAATTGCTAGAATCTCCTAAGAAAAAAAGGTAATTGTTTGGATATATAAAAGTATTAAATGTGATTTATGGTGGACCAATTGATAGAATTTTAACAAATTTACTCGACAATAGATACAAGTATATCATGTAACTATATGAAAAATAATAATTGTATAACCATTTTTCCTTAAAAAAAAAATTTGTACAACCATTTTTAACATAACTTTCTCACATACTCTTATTGTGTTCGTACTCTCTCCCCTATTATTTGTTTCTCTATTGTTTTGATCAATAAAAAAATTATAACAAAAGTTGTCATAAAATTGATATACAAATATCATTACTCTAATTATATTCAGGGAAATGTTAATTAGTGCACTTGGGGCACTACATAATGACTTTAAACGATAACTTTTTATGAAAGTTTGTGCAATAAAGTATATTGAAAATTGAAAACATTAACATTTTTAAAGAATAATAATTTCTTAATTGAAAACTTTGCCCCAGAAGAATTCGTTAACAAGACTCTCATATTTATATATAGGGTCATGCTAAATTGTGTAATAACAATAAATTAAAGCTGTATGCATGTCATGGTTTGTCTGTGTCCGAGCTGCAAAGCCATCTTGGAGAAGAAAAGTATTGACAGAATTAATGTCATATATCTAGTGAATTTGTGGCTAGGGTAGGACTGACCAAATTAGGAATCATTTTATCTATTCACTCTATTAAAATAGACATCTCAATAGGCTTAACCACCTCTCCAAAAAAATTTTGCTTAACCAAAAGAATCATCAAAACCATCACAGACCATCTATAAAATACATCTCAAATATAATATTAAAGACCAAGTTCAAATTGGGGACAATTGTGTCAATTTCGCTTTAGTTTAAAAAAAAGATTTAATAGACCTTTACTTCCCTGTAATATAGAGCACTTTTGGTTTTACCCCCTGTAGAAAAAAAAAATTAGATTTGGTCCTTGTAAAAATTTTTTGTTTTAGAATATCCTCTAGGCCAACTGACTTTGCATTTTCGCTGAGGTGGCACGCTGAGTCACCTTTTTATGATGATATTGCACGCTGACTGTATAATTAGTTTTATTTTTTTTTATAGGGTACACATGGCATTTGTGATTTTTTTTTAAATAAAAATAAAAAAAATATGAAAAATACCAGAAAAATTAAAAAATTATGGAAAAATTAATAAAAATATTAAAAAATTAAAACAATTCTAGAAAACTTGATAAAAATGAAAAAAATCTTGCAAACTGAAAAATAATGAAATAAATTTGGAAAAATTAATAAAAATGAAAAAAAATTGGAAAAATTAAAAAATTATAAAAAAAATCTGGAAAAATTTAAAAAAATGAAATAATTTTGGAAAAATTTAATATGTATCCGAATTTTTGAAAAAATTTATGAAAAAAAAAATCAATTAAATTAAAATTATAAATAAATTCGAAAATATAATATTATCTAATTAATAATTATTTTGATTTTGAAAATTAATTTCCATAATTTTATTTTATTCAAAAATATTTAGACTTTTTGTATAAATATAAATGTTAATTTCTTGAATTTTTCTTTTTATATAAAATAAAACTTCTTACATTCGAAAAAAAAAGATTTATTTATCATTTTTATTAATTTTTCCAAATTTGTTTTCAATTTTATTAATTTTTCCAGATTTATTTTCGTTTTTTAATCATTTTTATTAATTGTTCCTGTTTTATTATTTTTCCAGAATTATTTTTAATTTTTTAAGAATTTTTTATTTTTATTTAAAAAAATCACAAATGCCACATGTACTCCATAAAAAATAAAAATAAAAATAATTATACAGTCAGTGTGCCATGTCATCAGAAAAATTTGACTCAGCGTGCCACCTCAGCGAAAATGCAAAGTCAGCTGGCTTAGGGGGGTATTCTAAAACAAAAAAAAATTTACAAGGACCAAATCCAATTTCTTTTTTTAGAGGGGGCAAAACAAAAAGGGCCCTATATTACAGGGGGGTAAAAACCTATTAACCCAAAAAAAAATATTGAGGGAAACATGCTTATAACATTTCATTGATAATAAGAGTTTCAAATTTCAATACAATTGGGTATATCAAAATAAACAGGGGGACTAACTAGTAACGTGGCTTCTCTTGCAAGAGCATGGGTAACCTCGTTGGCTTGTCGCCTAACAAACTCCACCCTAGAGTTAGAAAAGAAAGAAGTAAACAAAGAACAACAAGATGAATTGATAATAAGAGTTTCAAATTTCAATACAATTGGGTATATCAAAATAAACAGGGGGACTAACTAGTAACATGACTTCTCTTGCAAGAGCATGGGCAACCTCGTTGGCTTGTCGCCTAACAAACTCCACCCAAGAGTTAGAAAAGAAAGAAGTAAACAAAGAACGACAAGATGAAATAATGCAATCAAATTCGGACGTGTCGTTCCTATTAGAAAGAAAAGCATCAAATGTCAACTTAGAATCCATTTCAAAATCCACGCTATCAAATTGCATGTCACTCAGCCATTGTAAAGCCAAATGCAAGCCAAGAGTTTCACCCACATCAACCGAAACTAGACAAGGATAAGTAACTGTCTTGACCAGAACAAAGATACCATTTGAATCACGAACACAAATGTCAATGTATGTACGGTTGAGAGAAGAAGATAAAGGTAGCGTCAATATTGCATTTGTATATCTCCTCGGCATAGGGTGCTGCCACTTATGTGGTACCGAAGTGGATTTTGAAAATGATGAAATTGCTTAAATGTGCTTCATGGGACAAAGGAAAAATTCAATTGAGGAATGCCTTACAACCTCTAGAAGAAAATGGTACCTAGATAGCGGTTGCTCAAGGCATATGACAGGGGACACTTCCATGTTCATTGAATTTACAAGGAAGAAACAATGATTTGTCTCCTACAACGACAAAAACGAAGGTAAGATCTTAGGTAAGGGTGTTGTGGAAAATCCCTCCACAACCCCCATCAAAGACGTGATGCTAGTTGATGGGCTTAAACATAACCTCCTTAGTCTTAGTCAATTTTGCAACAATAGATTTACAATTACTTTCAATGCCCAATGTTGCATCATTTAACATAATAGCGACAAGGATGCTATGTTTAGTGGTTTGTGTGTCGATAATGTATATGTTCTTGATTTAGATGATGTATCATCAAGTGGAGCTAACTGTCTCATGGTGAAGATTCTTGGCTATGGCATAGACGATTTAGTCATGTCCACTTTGATTTGCTAAACAAAGTATTGTCCAAGGATCTAGTAATTGGTTTGCCTAAAATTAAATTTGAAAAAGACAAATTATGTGATGCTTGTCAAAAGGGGAAGCAAACTAGAGTGTCTTTTAAACCCAAAAATGTTGTTTCTACTTCAAAACCTCTAGAGCTTCTCCACCTTGATCTTTTTGGTCCCTCAAGGACAAGAAGTTTAAGTGAAAATTATTACGGTTTTGTAATTGTTGATGACTTTTTTAGATTTACTTGAACCTTATTTTTGTCTAGCAAGGATGATACCTTTGATTCCTTTGCTAAATTTCCTAAAGTTATCCAAAATAATTTTTCTTTGAAAATTATATCTCTTATAAGTGATCGTGGTGGTGAGTTTGTTAACCATCACTTTGAAGACTTTTGCGATGAGTTTGGTATTTCACACAATTTCTCATGTCCTAGAACTCCTCAACAAAATGAAGTTGTTGAAAGAAAGAATAGAGTTTTGGAGGAGTTAGCTAGGACTATGATAAATGAAATGAATCTCCCTAAGTACTTTTGGGCGGATGCAATTAATATTGCATGTCATGTCTTAAATACAATTGTCCTTAGACCTATCCTAGATATGACACCCTATAAATTACTTAAGGGAAGGAAGCCAAACCTGTCATATCTAAGAGTTTTTGGTTGCAAATGTTTTATCTTAAACAATGGAAAGGATAAGTTAGGCAAATTCAATGCAAAGGCGAATGATGGTATTTTCCTAGGATAGTCATCTAATAGAAAGGCATATATAGTTTATATTAAACGGACCCTCGTTGTTGAGGAGTCCATTCATGTTGCTTTTGATGAGACGTCTCCCCAAGCGGTTGACACTAAGGAGATTGTCAAAGATGGTGACTAACAAGAAGCTCCTCCGAAAAATGAGGACAACAAAGATAAGGAATTTGAGAGAGATGTCCAAGAGGAAGAAAAATAAGAAACCTCACCATTGTCTCCTCATGATTGGATCACCACGAGACCATCCATTGGACCTTGGAGAACATTCTTGGTGACATTAAAAGGGGAGTAAGTACAAGGTCTTAGGTAAGTAATTTTTGTGGTTTTACCGCTCTCGTTTCACAAATTGAGCCTAAGACCACAAAGGAAGCAACAATTGACGAAGTGAGGAGGTTATGTGATGCTTGTCAAATTAGCATGACCCAAGATGAACTAAATCAATTTAAAATAAATGAGGTTTGAGACCTTGTCCCTTGTCCTAAAGGAAAGTCGATTATTAGGACCAAGTGAGTTTTTAGGAACAAGCTGGACGAAAAATGGGATAATCACAAGAAATAAGGCAAGACTTGTAGCAAAAGGGTATAACCAAGAGGAAGAGATTCACTATGAGGAGACCTATGCTCATGTAGCCCGACTCGAAGCTATACGATTAATTTTGGCATTTGCCTCTTGCCTTGATTTCAAGTTGTTTCAAATGGATGTTAAATCCGCCTTTTTAAACGGTTTACTAAGTGAGGAGGTCTGCGTTTTTCAACCACCCGGATTTGAGGATATTGAATATCCTGATCATGTTTACAAGTTGAAAAGAGCTCTTGACGGTCTCAAACAAGCTCCTAGAACTTGGTATGAGCGTTTGAGCAAGTTTTTGTTAGAAAGAAACATATAGAATGAGATCTTAAACCGTTCGGGTGTTTTAGAAAGAAAAAAAGGCAAATAATTGTAGTAAAGATTTTTTTTTCAAAAGTAGCAACAATTTTTTTATATTTTGTTTAACTTGTATGCAAATAACCTTAAAATGACAACTAAAAATGAAATAGTAAAAAAAATTCTCAAAATATTTTCTCAACAAACTCAATTAATTATGTTAAAACAATATTTAGTCAAATCAAACTTTAAATAACATTGAATACTTCCGCGTTTAAATAATTTCAAACATTTAATACAAGATATATCAAAGTTTAATGTGGGCACGTTTCTTGACCCATAACGTTATTCATTACTGCTATGAAGGGGAAAAATAGTGATTCATTCAATACTGTTAACGCATTTATGTCTGGACTTGGAATATGGCCCAAAACCAAAGAGTCTCAATAAAACTCCACCATAAATTCTGTTGTAAATAGCAATAAAAACAATTGAAGTTTGAATTCATCAGATACATTTTAATGACAATAAATGAGAATTTTTAATTTCGACTTATGCATTAGTACAAAAATACTACTCGTCTACTGCTATTCTTTCAATATACTCCATACATAGTATTTTTAAGATAATTTTACACATACTGAGAAGAGGAATACTAGCTTAACAAATAAAAATTGTCATAAAAAACTAAAAATAAAAAGGGTTAATAAATCGAAATTGATAATACAAACCGTTGAAAAAAACTTGGACCAATAAAATAAAGGATAAAATTACATCTGGTGATCGAGTCTATTTGCTTGTTTCGGCATCGGCTAATTTTTACCTAATGTATTTTTTTTTTGGGTTGACTTTGTTGTCATGTTTGTGGACTTCTTGGACGCACCTTGTGTTAAAGAGGATTATCCTTCGACGTTAATATAATTCATGTTTGTTTGTTATAAAAAAGAAAATTACACCCAGTGTAGCATTTTAATTAAAATCCCCAGTAAGTCAAGCGCCGTTGTAATGATTTCACTGACTAAGTAAAAGAAGAAATAGAAATCCTCCAAGTGTAGAACCATAAAAAAATACTCCATTTTAAGGGGGTGTGAAGTGTGTGTGTATATATATATATATATATATTTTTTTTTTACCACAGTTAGATTTTGATGAAGTCATACAGAGCATGTTTATATATCAATGATTAATTACACATGAAAAATTTCATCCCACCAAAGCACCAAGGTGGATTATGATTGATAAAAATAAAAAAACAGGACAAAGGTATCAAAATATAAAACAGAAATTGAAAAAATTTCCATTAGTTTCAATATACATAAAACCCTGGCCAATATCCCCCTTCAAAATGATCCTATTCCTTAAACCAACTAAATTTATCTATCATTCAATTTACAAAATTGTAAAGAAAAAAAATTATATTAAAAATGTAGGTAAATAAATAATTACCAATTATCCTTAAACCACTTATTAAATTGAAATATTAAGATCAATCCTAGGTTTCTTCATAGTTGGAATTGGTACAATAGAGTTACACCTAGGACATTTAGGATTATTCTTCATAATCAATACATAAGATAAGCAACCAGGACACCCTGCAGCCATTGGTGATGATATCATTTTCTCTTGATCACTTTCTTCTTCTTGATGATTTGGTTCTCTTATCGACGATGAAGAAGAAGAATATGAAGGCGATGTTGCTGAAATCAATGATTTCAAGAATGACGACCTTTTCCTTATTGGTTCTTTTTCAGCTCTTTCAAGTGCTGATTTCACTTTGTCAAGAGTGCATACACTTTGGTAATTGCTTGTTGGTAAAGCAGATGAAACAAGTTTTAGGTCTAAATTTGATTCATCAAAAAGGTTCAATGGAACATTTGATTGTGTTGATGGGAAATTCAGGTCTTGAAGTTTTGGTGTTGTTGATTTTCCTTGATTTTTTTGTTCAGAAATTGGTGATTGGGTTAATGTGTTACACCTTTGAATATAAACTTTCCCTGACTGCATAAAAAAAACCAAAATTCAATTAGCAAAAATTGTAGAACTTAGTACTATACCATAATAAAAATGTAAATTGGTGTGAATATGATCTTTTAAATACTTCGTTTTACACAATGATATTTTTAATGCTATTAAACATAGAAATCTACATAATTTAATTTATGATTTGAGAAATCAATTATGTGACTAAATGAATGAAATTAAATGGTGATGTCACAGAATGTAATTGGTTATAAAGTCTTTATGATATATTTTATGGGTAAGGGGCGGTGGAGCAATCTGATCAAAATGGCGTCATGGATGCATATTTTCATTAACTTAGATATCAAAAAATTTGAAGACTTTAAATTCAGACTTTATGATAAATTTATGAGACATAAATACAGAGTACATAAGAACGAAAACTCGAGTAACTGCAGGCCTGCTGTTACATTAAAATGCAAAAGTTTAACACACATAACCATACAAATGAAACAAACACAAACAAATTGAATTCTAACTTTGTTATATCATTGCAAAAGAATTAAGAGATTAAAAAAAAAGTCCTAAACAAATTGAATTTTAAATTTGTTTTATTTGCAAAAAAAAAAAAACCCTTCAATTATCATGTTTCTATTCAACCAATCAAAAGAGCAAAACTTCTTAATCAAGCATCCATAGACCACATAAAAAATCAGCTTCCATGTGTAAAAAATCAAAATGATAAATTATAGGTATAAATATTATAAATTAATAAAACAAAACAAAACAAAATACCATGATTGAAGAACTATGAATCATGTAAAAAAAAAAACACAAACAGAACAAAATCATTAAAACTCATTAAAAATAAAAAGAAAAACACAACAAAGTACGATGATTCAATTTCCACATAGCCCATCAACAAAAAAATGAAATTTCAATTCCTATTAATCATAGTGTACACTTTTTTCATCTTTTATTTTTTAAAACCTAAGAGAAAAATTTTATTTTCCCGGGAAAGAAAAGGAAAATACCTGAAGGTCAAGACGTTTTTCCCAGCCACTAGGAACCTGTAAATCAAGATCCAATTCTTGGGATTCAATTGATGAGGACCCACCAAGCAAGTCTCTTGTAATCAGAGCCGTTGATTTCTCACCATGATGTTGCTCTTCTTTGTAACCACCACCACCACGACCACCTAGAACCCTAACAAGAGAACTAACTTCAGCAGCCATTGCTTAGTTTCTCAAAGAAAATGAAAATTTTAGAGAGAGAAACTAGAGATAGGAGGAAGAAGATGAGAAAGGTCTGTGTCCATCGTGTGTGTGACTGTGAGAGATTTATATATGCCAATAAAGATGAGATGGTACGTTATAGTAAATTTAATGCACATAAGAAAAAATAATAAATTGAAAGATGGTGTATGTATGTTATTGAATTTAATTTAATTCCATTAAATTTATTTTATGGTTTTGCTATTCGTGATTTTGAATTTTAAAATTAATTAATAATATAATTAAATTTTGGTTAATGGTTTCATTTATTGTCGAGGGGTATTAATTAATGGGGTAGTGGAGAGGAGTGGGAAGAGAATTCAAAAAAGGGGTGGCATGTAAGTAATGGTAGCATTAAATGCAAAGAGGAGTAGTAGACAAATTTTGGTATCTTAATTTGGTATTTTCACTTAGTATATCAAAATTTTTATTTCTTGGGGTGTGGTATAATTATCGAAAGACTTTAAAGAATTGTCATAATGGTGGTATTGTATTTATTCTATAATTATTTTTTGCTACTATTTTTATTGATTTATTGAAAATGAATCTTTATCTTTTAATGGTTTAAAGCTCATAAATGAACTTTGGACCCTGCGAATGCATATGACGTTAGATTTTTGTTATCAACTCCTTTAATAAATTTTGGTAGAATACAGATTTGACACGTACCAAGTCATTGGAAGTTATACATACTTGGGCACTTGGCTCCACCAATCGTTTGGACCACTCGCAGTTTCTTTGTTCTTGCTTATTGTTAATTCTCACCTAATTTTATAGACCAAATGGAAGAATTTCGTAGAATAATTACATCAAGTGGTTGAAGGTAAGTAGTTAACCTATTTTATTAAAATCAAGGGTCATGCTAATTGTCATTTAAAAAAGGAATTACTACTACAATATAAATTATGTATTCAAAAGATAATTTTTACATTTTTAAGATTATATTTTTAAATTTGACTTTTTAAATTTTGTCCTTAAAATACAAGTTAACAGTTTTTTAAAATTAATTACTATTTAGTTAGTGCTACATTTATCCCAAGTATAAGACTTGTTGACTAAATCACGGTAATTAAGAAAAATTTATATTAATATTAAAATTTGGTGTCGCTTTTTTTCTTCCGTCCATAATTATAAACACTTTCTATAACTTTGGTGTTCATTGGGTATGCTTGTTTTCTACGATCCCTTTTATAACTTAATTTGTACTATAATGTTAGATAATAAAATTTTGGGTCTATGCTTGTACCAAAATAATAATAATAATAATAATTGGGTTTATGCTATTGGGTTCGGTAGGTTTATAGTCAATTAGGTTTCACTTGTAATCTCTTATAACTCTATTGTATCATGTATGCCTTGTAATATTATTGGAAACCCTAGTTGTGCTTGTTATTATCTGTTGAAACTTATATTGTGAACATGGCATCACGAGTAAGATTTCATCTGCCTTGAATTCCTTATAATCACATGTAACTCTATTTTATTATGTTATGCTATTGTAATATTATTGGGAACCCTAGTCCTCTTTGTTATTATAAGTTAAAACATGGAATGGATCTCCTCTAGCGTAAATCTCATGTTTTTTGCAGTGACCGAATTTGCACCATTAATTATCTTCTCTCTTCTTTTCAACATTTAATATTTTGACATGCATTAATTTTTAATGGACATGATTTCACTAGACTCTCATGTGACTGGAGAGGATCTAAACCCGTTAAAACATATAGGCTTAATAATAGTTTTGGCCCTTTAAGTATTAGGAAGTTGTGATTTTGGCCCTCTAACAAATAAAATACAATCTAGCCCCCTAAGTATTGCCCCTTTTGTTGTTTTGGCCCCTAGGTCAATTTTGACCAAGTCAATGCAGACGTGGACGCCACGTGTGTATTTTTTTATTTTTTTAATTATTTTTTAATAATAAAGAATAAAAAAATTATACACATGGCGTCCACGTCAGCGTTGACTTGGTCAAAATTTGTCTATGGGCCAAAACTGCAAAATGGGCAATACTTAGGGGGCTGAATTGTATTTTATTTTGTTACAGGGTCAAAATCACAACTTCCTAATACTTAGGGGGCCAAAACTACTACTAAGCCAAACATATATTGTTAACATGGTGTCAAGAGCAAGATTTGATCTGCCTTGAATTCCTTATTGCTTCCGCTGACAATTCGCTCATCCAATTGCCACTTACAACCCAACTGTTAAAGTACATATTAGTTACAAAATTTGGCATCTTATCACTTTATAAGTAGAGAAATGCAAGAGATAAGATCGAGGGAAGAATATTCTTCAACATGGAGCATTGGATCTTGACCATTCAAGCTTTAGATGCAACATCATCTCATATCAATCGCATGTTGTTTTCTCACATAGAAGGCTAGAGAAAGATTCAAGTTTCTACTAAAGAGATGTCAAAGGCACAATTTTTCTGAGATGGAGATCACCTTGATTTTCACAAATGGTCTGAAGATGCAAACCTTCAGGCTTTTAGACGCATGAACAAGAGGTATTATGAAGAACAAACCAGGGGTGAAAATTAGAGAGTTGATTGAAAAGATGTCCTTGAATGAATACTGCATCTAGAGTAATGATCAGGGTGTTGTTAAGAAACGAGTAGTTCTAAGTCTCGAAACTCGTGACGCCTTATTAGAAAGTAACAAATTGGTTAGAGACAAATTAGAAGTAATAGCTAACAAGTTGGTAGCACAAGAGGTGGCCAAGCTGTCAACAAATAGGCTAGTTTGCGACTTTTGTGAACAAGCTCATGAAAGTCATGCATGTCTTCCAGCAAGTTTAGGGTTATCTGAAGAGAAAGTGAAATACATGGGTGTTTACTAATTTTCGGATTTAGGCAAGTGTACCAAGTCGTTTACCAAGTAATAAAGTGTAAGTAGAGTATCGTATCAACAAGGATTGTCGTTCCAACTAGACAATTTGCGTTACTTATTTAGGAACATAAAACAATAAATAAAACAATAAAATAATATATAAAAGGGGGAATTTGTGCAATTTGATCTATTTTCTCAGAGTGAGAGTTTAGAAGTAACATATTTTGATTGCAGAATGTTAGCGGCAGTTAGGATTCTTCGAACCCCCTCTATTCATTTTTTGGAATTAACTATGGTCAAGGATTACTCAGGAATTAGTTAAATGTCTTCCGTTTTAGTGATTAGTTCGTGGGGTTTTCTTCCCCTCTAGATGTCGAGTTGCAACTGTACACCAGAGTTTCTACGCGTGTGAATGCTTATGGTCGTCAATCGTATAGGGGGGTGCACCTTTGCAAGTATATGTACGTGAGGTTCTTACTCTCTCAGAGGTAATTGAAACACGTACTTAATTTAGTGTTCCTAAAGTTCCTAAATTCTCAATGGTACTAAAAGTTCCTTCGTTTATGAATTATACAAGCTCATCAACACACTTTCCCTCTCGATAGTTCTACAAACGGACAACACTATCTTGTCTACCTTACCAAGGATGTAAGAAGAATAAAATTGTCATGCTAGTTCTTAGATTCAATTATTGTTGTTACTACTATTTACCTAATTCAGGTGGTTACACTGTTATCTTAGTTACTTCTTGATTCAGGTTGGTTTTCACCGATATTAGGTATGTCACTTCCCTAATTACGGTTAACTCGGGGTTGGTCCACTTTGGGTGAAATTAAGAATTTGCATAATAAAATTAAACAGGAATTATAAAATAACTGAATAGAGAACTTAAATTAAATAGATACAACAAATAAAATAGATGTTTATCTTAGAACCCTACCCTAATAGGGTTTAGTTACTCTTCGTTACTAAGTATAAATTACAAAAGAAACAAAACATACCCTAGAGACTTAGAGTGGGGAGAGAGACTCCTCCCTCAGAGCTCCTAATGCTTGCCTTCCTCTTGAACCACTTCGTTCTGAATGAAAAATATGAATGAGAGGGGTGTTGGTGTAAGCCCTAGAGGCCAATAGTTTATGTTGAACTTATTTTATGTTGAACTTATTTTATGTATCATGACTTTTATTATTGAATAAATATATGACAATCTTTATTATATTTATAGTAATGT
>Ga0315914_1008704_pt1 | contig 13392 bp, 5 predicted proteins | sample MpolenodulesMG_FD_203920 | JGI IMG/M metagenome (GOLD analysis project Ga0315914, IMG submission 203920) | Medicago polymorpha root nodule microbial communities from Los Angeles, California, United States - elongated nodules | ecosystem: Host-associated > Plants > Roots > Nodule | place: USA...
CAGTTGGGGTGGGGGGAAGATGGTCAGGCGTGGAGTTGGAGGAGGGGGCTGTTTGTGTGGGAAGAGGAGTTAGTGGGGGAACTAACATTGGTACTTAGTACTGTGGCTTTGCAGGTCGACAACGAAGACAGGTGGCGGTGGAAGGCGGAAACGTCTCATGTTTACTCTGTCTGTAGTGCGTATAAGCTGCTTACTGTACACCCTTCGACTGTTAGTGTGGTGTCTGCTTCCTCTATTTGGAATAAAGACGTCCCACTTAAGGTGGTTTTGTTTGCTTGGCGGTTGTTTCGTGACAGGTTACCAACGAAGATGAATCTTGTTCGTCGCGGGGTCATTTCTAATGAGGCCCGTTTGTGCACTGCTGGATGTGGCTCTGAGGAGACCTCTGATCATTTATTTTTACATTGTAATATTTATGGCTCGATTTGGCACAACATTTACAAATGGCTGAATTTATCGTCAGTTCTGCCCTTTACTTTGGGGGATCATTTTAATCAGTTTACCGCTCTTGGTGGTCTAGCAAGGACTCGTCGTTCCATTTTACAGGTTATCTGATTTGCAACATCTTGGGAGATATGGAAAGAAAGAAACAATAGGATTTTCAATGATAAGCAATGCTCAATTCTACAGGTGGTGGATAAAATTAAGTCGCTGTCCTTTGTGTGGTTGAAGGCGAAGTGTCCTTCTCTTCCACTAAACTATCATGGGTGGTGGCTTTCACCTTTCACTATTCTAGGCATTGGTTAATGGCTTCTTGTATGTTTTGTTATAGGTCGCTGTTTCCATTTTAGTGACCTTGTAAATATTGTATAGACTTTTTTCCTGGCATGTCTTATGCTCGGAACTTCTTTTGGGTGGTAATATAATTCATTTTAGTCTCTTCAAAAAAAAAAAAAAACTATCTTTTTTTCCTTTGATTTGTTCAGGGTGCAATAAGAATAATTTAGATATATTTGAATCTATGCATTTTTTGGTCTAGTAACATAATTCTTAAAAACTAACCCTTTAAAGGAGAATAAGTCAACTAGTATATTGACTAAAAGCTAATCCTTTAAAAATGAATAAATAAGTAATTCAGATTCGAACACTTTTTACACACTCTAATGTCTCTGCTAACTAAACTATACTCATGGAGACATTGTGCATCCCTCCGAACTGTTGGGTGTATAAATATGTTTGAGTATATTTATCTTTTGAGTTAGCTTTTGAGATGAGATCCAAATCTATTTAACATAGTGATAGTCAGGTTGAGTTAATTTTTCAACAATGTAAATTAAATAGAGATTTTTGTAGAAAGAAATAATTAATGCATATATTAACGGAATTGACCGAGTATTATATACATTGAGTTTACGTGCCGTGTTGTCTTCAAATTCAAACTTGAATGATTCCCGCCCCTTGTTCCTCAAAACGCAGTCGTACTATGTCTTCCTACTCCACCGTTTCAATTCCCTTCTCTCACCTCCAAGTAACTTCTCTCTCTCTCTCTCTCTCTAAACAAATTTGAAGATTTTGATTCTAAAATTGATTTTTGGATGTATGTTTGGTTTGAGGTGACGAAAATTGATTTTGAGTGAATTGATTCTGTAAAATTGATTTTGGCTGTGTTTGGAAACATTTAAGTAAAAGTGAGTTGAATTTAAATTTGTCTGAGAATCAATTATAAAATCAAAAGTTATAGATGCTATTTTCAAGAAGAAATCAATTCTAGAGGTAAAATCAACGGTACTAGATAGAAACCAAATATACCTCTATAATCAATTTTGGTCACTCTAGAAGTGGAACCAAACATTCTGGGAATAATTGATTTTGAACGAATTGATTCTAGCTAAAATTGAATTGAAGATTGATTTATGTTTGAATATATTGATAGAAAGGTGAGTTGAATAACAAACCTCAGTGTAAAAATCAATTTTAGAATCAGAAGCTATGATTTCTAGATTCAAGTTTAATCAATTATGGAGAAAAAATCAAATTAACTTTAGAGGAACCAAACATGTGTATATCAATTTTTGTCACCACATAACCAATTATTGATACTTGGTTTGATTTTTGACTCTGCGTGACGATATAGTCTTTGATTATTATTTATATTCTTCTGAATTTTATTGTGACAGGATAAGAACCATGACTTGTCATTGAAGATTGAAGAAGGTTTTGGACCTAATGGTTTGGGGATTCTATCAGTCACTGATGTATGTGCAGTTTTCATTTTCATTTGTGTTTGTATTATGTTAGAAATATTACTGATGAATCACAATTGCAATTTTTGTTTTTTAGGGAGGAATGAATTGAATTTGTTTATTGGATAAGTTGCGGTTGAATAATTTTATTTTTTAATTTTGTTTGTTAGTTAGTGTTTGCATGTAAAGTTGAATCAAGTCTTTGAACCTTAATCAAAATGCTGCAATCAATATTTGACACATTCAGTGTATCAGTGGCTGGTTGATCGAGATCCGACGCTCCAAATTTCAATGCAGTTTATAATGTTTTAAAATAGAAAAATATCAAGCTTGAAATTTGGAGAGTTCCATCTTGATCCAAGAACCAGGGATCTGCCAACTTCGTGAATGTGTGAAACTTTTGACTGTAGGCAAACCTGGTCCGTTTCAGGTGGGTTTCAGGTACCAAATGATTAAAAGCTGTTAAAAATGGCTTCATTCGGGTGGGTTCAGTTGGCCAAAATAAATCCAGTAGTGCCCAAACTCGCCCGATCCAAGTATTTAGAGAGTTTAAGTTCCCTCACATTGTTCAGTATTGTGCCTGCACCGAATTGTCCCATCAATAACCTAAATGTTTTCTTTTCTAACTGTTGCTTAATCGGACAAAGATGGGTTCGTGTTTGTGTTCTTTGGTTTGCTATGGATGAGTGATTTTGGACCGAATCCGACTAACCAATATTCACCCCTAAATCAAACTATGAAGGAAAGAGTCAAACGGATGACTAGGTTTTTTTGTTTTGAACAATTTCAGAACTATCACGCTTATGTGAAGTTTCTCAGTTTGAACTTACACCTTGTTCTAGTTTGTATAATGGTTTCTGCAGTGAAAAATGACAGCAGAGTTAGGCGATGCCCATTTCTTGTCATTAGCTCTACTTATCCTAAAAGTGATGATTGTAGATATGTTATAAAGTTTTAGAACTGGAAATTCATGTGTTTATTTTCTGGCTGTATGTATTACTATTTGCATTTTCATAATAACTTAATTGGAATTAATTGTAGGTCCCAGGATACTCTACGTTGCGCAGAAATCTTTTGCATCTCGCACCAAGGTAAGTGTTTTGATATGCTATTTCTGCTTCTAGTCCTAGCAGTGATTGGTGATCTTAACAGTAGAAATCTTTTATATCTCACACCAAGGTAAGTTGTTATTGATGATAACATTTTTCCTTTCTCTATGTCAGATTGGCAAATCTTCCTAAAGAAGTGAAAGATGATCTTGAAGATCCTAATAGTAGGTAACCTATCTTTTTTTAAAACTTCTTACTATTAAATTTTCACTTCCACTTAATTCCGCCATCCAATTATACATTTTAATTTTTTTTTGTTTTCCATCAATCAAAGGAACCTCACTTGTTGCATATTATAACAGAAAATAACTTCTGTTTCTTCTATTCACGATGAATTTGTAGATATAATTTTGGTTGGAGTCATGGGAAAGAGAAACTTGAATCTGGCAAGCCTGGTATTTCTCTCATCTGTCGCATATAATGAATTCTTTTTTGGTTTCTCTTCGGGAAACCTTAATTTGCTTTGCATTAGATTTTGATAATTGCTTTTTGCCTCTCTCTCTCTCTCTCTCTGTCTGTCTGTCTCTCTCTCTCTCTCTCTCGTTTTTGTAACCATTGCTATATTGGCTGATTTTATTTTGGATATGCATATTTATTTGACAATGTTGACGCCTTTTTAATTTCAAAGTACCTTTTACACTGTATTTTGAATTTTTGGTTTAATGCCAATTATTGAACTTTCCTATTTCTTTGTTTGATAAAAATGGTTCTTTCGACAAAAAGAAAAACTTCTATAACTTTAAACAAGTTTCGAAATTGTGCATTTTAAATTCAAAATAAATTGTGAGGAAGAGGTCCAACATGATAATCTTTGATGAGAATGAATTAGTGTATTATTCAAGTTAAAGTGGTAACAGAACTGTGTAAAACAAAGAAACCTTTTCTAATACCTTTCTGAATTGAGTACACTGGGTCATTGAAGATTATTTGATTATTCCACAAGTATATTATGCTTACCATTGGTATGGAGAAATAGAGAAGTGTAATCTGAGATGCTCAAGTGGTGCTCTCGAAATGATTTTCTGACAGAGTTCTTCATATCACAATAGTAAATCTGAACTGTAACAAAAGAAAGTGACTTCAACTATATATTACATTTAATTTGTATATGTTATTTTGTAAATTCTAATACTTTGCTGCATGGATGCATTTTGTTAAATCAGTTAGTTATTTACGTTTTTAAGTGAGGCCGGTTTCATTTGTCGACTTTTTTCTTCTGAGTGCAGATTTATTAAAAGGATCTTTCTATGCCAATCCAATACTTGATACACCTACGACAGATAAATCTTTGATACAACGGTAAAGTGGATGAGGACACTTGATTTGTTTAAAAAACTTTAGTTGTTTCTTGCTGTAAGTGTTTCTTTATCTTATATATGGATATGGATATTATGGAGCAATTCTTGCTATCATAATTCAAGTGTTATTCTTTTAGATATAAGTTATTTTTTCTTATCGCTTGAAATAAATGTAGATGCATACCTGTAAAATCATATGTCACTCTTAATTGTGATTTATATATTTTATATGTTGCTTAATTTTTTTATCATCATCAATTCTGTATTATAGTGTTTGTGATTCGATATCTATGATCATATGCAATTCCTTGGATTTTTTGTGCCTGTAGGTACCCATCATATTGTGGATCAAATATATGGCCCAAAAGCACATTACCAGAACTTGAATTGGGTACACCCTGAAGCCTAAATGGATTTTTCATTTGCAGTGCTTTTTTTTTATATTGGGGATATAGATTTCTGTGTTTATTATCTGTTTTCTTTCCTTGGCTTTTACATGAATGAGCATGCAGTTGCTATCCCTGTGCACATATAGGCAGCAATCCAACCATGCTGTTTGATTTTGTATACCTTGTTGTCAGTTTTTGTCTCTTTAGATTATAAGTACACAGAAGATACTGAAAACTTTAAATAGATCATTTCATGGATTTTGAACTTAAATTTAAAGGTTATGAGCTTGATGCTTATACTACTTTTAAATCATGTTAAATTTAGATAACAGCAATAACTTGTCTCAGATTATTCGATCTTTATGTTTTGCTGGACAGTAACATGATTGGTTACATGTATACTTTTCTTTTTTTCGGGCATGTAGCTTTCAAAGCACTTGGGAAGCTCATATTTGATGTTGGATTGTTGGTGGCATATCACTGTGATCAATATGGTAAGATATCTATTGTTATTTGTTTGGCATTAGACAAAGGCATTTCTAACTGGCGTTACTCTAGCTTTTTATTTATATATGCTGTAACTTGTTGGAAGTGGACCAATTAATTTTTCCTAGGGACAGTAAATATTTGGCCTATTTTGAATAATTGACTAATACATTTATTTGGATATTGAAGTGGTGTTTCTTATACTGTTAATGCTCTAAATAATCTTAGGTGGATTGTGAATGAGAGTTTGGGCTAGTGATTATTCTATCTTGAGAAAGAACATCTGATTTATTTTTTACACACAAATATCTCTAGTGATTATTCTATCTTGGAAAGAAACATCTGATTTGGTTTTAGCCTTTATGTGGATTATAATCCTCATCAAATTTTTATTTCCTTTTTTATTCTTACATTGCTCAGTATGCTAGGAGTCATTTTAAGTTTTTTAAAGTTAGCAAAGTTTTAGAACTTAGCCTTCATTGAGTTAAGGCCTGAGCCACCTTATATGACTGGTGGTGCACTAAATCATGAGAAGAATGCATCTGCCGCACTCTATTTTTTTGTTCATAACCAACTTATACCTATAATTTTTCCCTCATTCCTATTGCTTTTCTGATCAATGTTTACATTCCAAACTTGTCAGTATCCAAAGGAATGAAAATTCGTAAGGATGAAGGTCTGGAATCAATACTTAATCGCTCCCGCAATCACAAAGGACGTTTGCTATATTACTTTCCTGCACAACAGGGGTAATTTTCTTTACAATGTGTTTTTTCTTATTAGAAGATGTTAGACTTCCTATTAGGAACCGAAACTGAATGTGGCAGTTTCTATTATGTCAAGCAGTTGTTTTAGGGAAGTTATGTTTTATCTTTATGTCAGTTATGTTTTAATCATTAATTATTAATAGAGTCAGTTATATGTTTTAAGGATAAATAGAAGAAGGGCCGGACATAATAGAGGATTGTCTGGAAGTTATTAAGTGGTTATTGGGAGAGACCCAACTCCCGAGCATTTGGGAAAGGGAGAGGCCAAGGCTCTCGAAACCTTGCAGAACAATTATCCTAGTGTTATTATGTGTGTTATTCTCTGTACTATAATTCTGTTTGTATCAATAAATATCAGAAATTGTTCCAAATCTGTTTGGTATTGAACTAGTATCTATCAAAAGACTTTTATATTGATATATTACATAACCACCAACTCCAAGCATATGTTTGTTGATTTACTAAAAGTATTTAGCAGAATCAATATGTGAACATTGTCCACCAACATAAATGTTCACATTGCTGACTGGACTTTATTGATACAATTTAGTTTGATCTGTCTTTTTCTTTGACCTTTTCAAGGTATACTACATTATTACGAAGTCAATTTAATTGAAAATCAATCGGTCAAATTTCCCTCTTGTTTGTTGATAACTAGAAAAATTCAACCCTGGATAATAGAGACTTGTAGTTTAAATTTAATCTTCCTTAACATTTAAATATCCTAATATGCAAGTTTCTTTGTTTTAATTTCATCAAAAAATATGTTGTTCTAGTTTTCTAAAATGAAATTGATAGTAATATGCACCAGACCTATGAATTTGATATTAAAATTAAAATTTGACTTTATGATTTCAGGATAATGTTTCCTCTGAGCCTTAGTGCAGGATTGAACCTCTAAATTCACAATCACACCCAAGCCTTAAAAGACTTAGGCCGTTACCAATAGAGCTACAAGCCTTCTTTCTACAGCTCAAAGCTCTACAATGGGGAAAACAGAGAATTAGGGGAATAACCCGAGTTCAATGAAGTCCTAAACTAGAGAGGAATCCTTCCTTACAGATTCTAACAACTTTCTCAATGAGTTACACATTACCCTTCCCTCTTTATTATAACAGAAAAGTCCCTAAAATTCAGGGATATCCCAACTTTTATTCCCTCATCTTCTACAGCCTTGTAGAAGCTATACTTGTGTGAATGGGCTCAATGATTGGGTCATCACACCTGTTGGACCCTGGAGCCCTATCAAGAACAATTACAGTTTATTTCAAATGATGTTTAGATTGCATTGTAGCTTTAAAGTTTAATGTCATTATCCTTGAATTGATAAAATATTTCTAGGCTATCCTTTAGTATATATGACTGACAGTATATTAATATTAATAAGTTACATATTACTTGTTACAGAATCTCAGGTGGAAACTCCATGTCTTCATGGTGTGGATGGCATACCGACAATGGTTCACTAACAGGTTATTAACATATGTTTATTTGTATATCACATGGGTCTGCTTTCCTATATTTTCATGCTAGTCAAGTTGATTAGTGAACCCATGGATTTTAAAAACATAAACTGTTTCTGAGAGTACTAATATCGAAGTTCTTCACATGGCATAGCTCGCAATATTGATTTTAATTCTATATGTAGGTCTCACTTGTGGTATATTTACAAGAGATGGTGTAGAAATACCTTGCCCTGACAGTACTGCTGGTCTTTACATCCGAACAAGAAATGATCAGATTGTCAAGGTACACATTCTTCTTCTGGAATTACAAGTAACTGGATGATCTAAATGTAGTTGCAACATTAAAATATTTTATTGGTTCATCTTTCATTCAAGTAGATGAATCCTTCTCTCCCTTTTAATCAAACTTATAATAAGCAGATTTTTTATGTTGGTAAAATTATTGATAAAATATCTCCATTCTTTTGATAGTGTTCAATGGTGTTGAGAGTCCGAAATTCAATGACATGACCTTGAAATGTGTTTATAAGTGGACACATCTCTCATCCATCTTAAAAAGCCGGTTTTATAGGGTTTAGTTAAACCTAACTCAAATTCTATGCAATAGTTTGGACAGTAATTTTTTGGGGAAGTTTTTATTACTTATTGATGCATTATATGTATCTGGTTAGGATGATTATTCTAGATCTATTGAAGTATGCTATTTTTTTATGGTCAATACATATGTCAATTAAAATGAATGCAGTGTCATCACAGACCTTGTACTAATTGAATGAATCTCCTTTATGTCATTATTCATCACAAGGACACACGATTCATTCATAGAATTTTAGGATTGCATTTTAGCTCTTTCCCTTATGCTTGGGGAAATAAATTCAATATAACACATCAGCTGTGAGAAATAATGCTTGACCTTAAACAAGGAAGCATTGCATGGACCTTTTTTTCCTTTTTAAAAATAGCTCAGAGGAAACCGACATTTGGAGGGTTTAAAATTGTAAAATCTGATACATTATTCGTAAATGGTTTGAATATGATGCTTAGAATTTCTCTGAATTAGTACAATGCATTTACTCAGTATTTTCTCTTATAGGTTGTTTATGGAGCAGATGATATAGCTTACCAAATTGGTGAAACTGCCGAAATACTTTCTGGAGGTATTCTTCGTGCAACACCTCATTGTGTTCAGGTAATTCAAAAAATTAAGAACAAGGAACATAACTTATTTCTCTCTGTTTTGTGCTAGACTTGAAGCATCTTTTAGTGCCACCCTGTTGAATCAATTCTGTTTATACATTCCTTATTTTATTTTTTACATCATTGGTTTCTTGTATTGTGCTCCATCATGCTTTTTATTGATGTCATAATTATATTTTAGTTTATTTTCTTCTAGTGATTGCTAGTGTTCTTATTTAATAGAAGGAATGCAAACAACACACTATTATTGTTTAAAGATTGTGTTACTTGCATTCCTCTTATTAAAATGCTTTATAAGATTCATGTCAGCATTGAAATATGAATCTAGTATGAAGTTTAGGAACAGATGGGAAAATTGTCTGCAAATAGCCTCTAGTATGAATTTTTTTGGTTACTCATGTTTATAGAGAAGGCAACTGTTGTGCTGATACTCTAGCTAACATAGGGCTTAGTTTAAATGTCTTTACTGTTTGGATGGAGATCCCTGCTATCAGAGGGAATTTTGTTAGAGATAGGCTAGGGATGCCTAATTGCAGGTTTATTAATCCTTGAGGAGGTTTTGGTTTGGTCCCCCTCCTCTTTTTTGTGTTCCATCTTTTCTTTGGTAATATATTTGGGGGAGTCTTAGCATCTTGCTAGGCTTTCTCTCTTTGGTTAAAAAAAATAAAATATGAATCGTATAAAACAAGTGTTCTAGTGTGCTTTATTGGATTCGGGTACTAGTGGTTTTTTAATATTAGATGATGTTGGACTAATTTTTTTGGAGGCCTGCCCATTCATTGATAAATAGGTGCATAACACCTATTCTAATGGCTGTTCTGTGTATGACAAACTTCTTGTTCTGTGTCGGCCAAAGTTGTAATAAAAATATTCTCTCTTATTATATGCTTTCTACTCTTGCTATACTGTGAAAACCGAATATTATATTTCAGAGATAAATAATGTACAACCACTAATGTGTTTATATAGGCTATTCTAACCTAATGGGCCTGACTAATGACTAATAGGCCAATTACAAATTACTAATAATAGTAAAACTTCACTATTTACAACATATACCAATGCCTTAAGGGTAGTTGTTAGCATTTTCCAACTTATAAAATTCGATATTTCAAATGTTTATTAATTTATTGATACTTATAAATGGATTACTAAATGAGTATCACCCTTGGTCACAAAAAATTGTATGTCTAGTACTCTTTTCTAGCGTGCTTTCTTTGCTGTTGCCGGCAATGCAAAGCATGTCCAATGCCAAAGCAACATATTGTTTCTGTGGACTCAATGGATCAGATGTTGGCCCAAATTCAGCATTTGTCACTCAGATTATAGCTTTACCTTGTCTAGATACTCTAATGAAGTTTTCTTTGACTCTTTACTGTGTTTTCTTTCTTGTTGGGTTCACAACGTTTTGACCTAGAATATGGATGATATACTACTTTTAGGCTCCAAAAGGGGAGGAATCTTCTGGTGTTGAACGCTCGACATTTGCATTTTTCATGCAACCTGATTGGTATGTTCTATGAGATCAACTAGGCTGTTCTGTTGCTTAAAATTTGTTGTGTTGTCTTCAATAGTAGAATCACAAGTTAGCATTAGGTCAATGATGAATACAATCTCAATCTATAATTGTGCATTGATAATTTTTCTTTTCAGGGATGAAAAACTCAGTTTTCCTGAGGAGGTTCACATTCATAAAGAGGTTTGTATATTCCTAAAAGTCATTATTGTTTTTCACATCCAGCCATTAGTTGCATGGACACTTCTGATTGAAGGCGGGTTCCGGTGTTTGAAACACACGACACGACACCGACACTTGTGATTACGTTGAATCATGTCATTTTCTCAAAACTTTATTGGTGTTGACGTGTCAGTGTCTGTCCGATGCCCATTACATAATGGATAAAAGATGATATTATAAAACAGAAAAAGAAAGAGACTTTGCAATTTCACATGTGATTTTTTTATGAGAAATGATATTTGAACAACCATTTTTTGACAACTTTTGTGACAACTTTCTCTCTCATACTCATATTATCATTCTACTTTCTCTCTCTATTGCTTTGATTTTTGTGCCACTACCTAAATTTCTTTGTATAATTTAGTTGTCCAAAAGTTTATCACAATAAATGGTTGTTCAAATAACATTGCTATTTTTTTATTTGGAAGAAATAATCATAGTTTTCATAAAAGTACACATATATGACAATAAAGTTCTTCATGCAGAGAATCTAGTTAGTCATTTAGGTATCCTGCATAACTTCTAAATTTAGTGGAGGATAGGACCGTTGAATGATTTTTGTTTAACTAAACTACTAAAAATCCATCACAAATATGGAAGAATTCTGCTCTTCTCCCAACAAAAATTGCTCATTCCCAACCAAACTTTCCAAAATACCCCTACGTGAGTTAACTCACGCTAGTGTTAATTCTACGTGACTTAACTCACGCTGCGTGACTTAAGTCACGTTTCGAACACCAGCCTGAGTTAACTCATGCTGGTTTACCCATGCAAATTTTAGTGCCTTATCCTTCATTGTTTTGTATTAACTTCATAGATTAAATAAAGCCTTTTTGCAAGAGATGTCTAACCAGGTTGTTGCTCATCATATTCCACAAATATCATCATATTCCAACAACTGTATCAAGAGAAACACGTGTTGATGAAACAGTGTTAGCAAATCCGCGTAAGGTCACTTGCAAGCCATTGAAACATTATTGTAATGGAACCGTGTGATTGACCACCATTTTAGCTTTAATATAAAAATCGTGTTAATAAACTATTGGTAATCATCAATTAAGAGATTCGATTATGTATTGATACAGCTGTTGGAATATGATGATATTTGTGGATTATGCTTTTGGAATTATTAACTAGCCTGAGTTAACTCATGTGAGTTAACTCACGCAGGGGCATTATGGTCATTTCAGTTGAGAATGAGCATTTTTGGTTGGGTAAAGAGCAGAATTCAATATGGAATTCTGAAATCCAGGAAGATAGCTTTCTACATAACATTTTTCCTCATCTAGATAACAGACTATACCTTCTACCTCTTCATTTTATTAAATAGATAATCCACATTTCTAGTCAAAGAATGAGTTGAAATTTTCTATTGTTTTCTCTCTCCAGCTTATTCCATCAAATGCTTCCCTTACTTATGGAGAGTATTCAGAGATAGTGACTGACAAATACTACGACAAGAAACAGTAATGTATAAATTTAGCTACTGATGTTGATTTGCTAGTCAAAAACAAATGTTTTTTGGCATTTGCTTTTGTTTAGTATCCATATCTTTCATTTTTCTAAGGTTTCTTTAACTCATGCTTATTTGCAGGGTCTCACCCTGGAAGTGATTGGTTGGAGACTTAGCCAATTTACTAACTGTTAATTCATGGGAGTTAAATGAAGTTGTGCAGAAGTTTCATGGCAATACGATAAGAAATAGAAAATAAAATTTCTTGTTACTTACGTCAAGTGGAATAAAGATAAATCTCGAAGGTCAAGAAAGGGCATTTTAATTGGTTCATCAGATGTTAATTAAATTGTTACCTTACTGTAAAAAAAAAATAATTAATTGTTACATCTATTTATACCTCTATGTATAAAGGGGATACAAAATTTTGGAGTGGTTTTTTCCATTCCAATTTTACCCTTTTATTTATAATTTAACCCTTCTTTAATTAATTAAATTTATACTTCTATATTAATGGGATACAAAATTTTGGAGCGTCGTTTTTTTTTCTTGTCTATACCTTTATATAAAAAGGGATACTAAATTTTGTAGTACCTTTTTCTCGTTTCCAGTTTTCCTGTTATATAAAACCAGTAAAAGACCCGGCTCTTATAAAAAAATAATTAAATTGTTAATATTGTTGAATGTTTAAAGATATTAAATAAAAAAATTATCAGTATTAATGTAATGTTTATATTAAATATTTTTTTCTTATATATACAAAAATTTAATATTGATGTCGAATTGTTAATATTGTTAAATAGTCGAATCACGTTGGTTGTAGATTTTTTTGTAGATTTTTTTATTTTGGCAAAAGTGAAACGATATTTATTTATTTAAATTGAAAGAATACATTAAATACCATAACATGATCAACATCGCTAAAAACGTAAAGGGTAAATCTGCAAACAAACTCACAGCACCCAAGTTACTAGCATACAACGGCAAAATGCCTACAAATAGTATGATATAATCTAAATCACCAGACGAACACCACAAGTTAATCATTGATTGAATTTGTGATTGACTGAAGCAGAGTTTTCAATAGGAACCAAATGAACACCACTTACATCAAGACGCGAAATCAAACAACGCCGCACAAGACTACAAACCATACAACGCCGCACTCGGGCGATGAAATCACGAAAAAACACAAAAGGAAAACTTGATATATGTGGGAATCACTTAATAAGAATGGAAGAAAAGGGAAAAGAGATGCACAATGGTGATTCTAGGTAAAAAAAAAAAAAAAAAAATAACTAAAACC
>Ga0315914_1008705_pt1 | contig 13392 bp, 7 predicted proteins | sample MpolenodulesMG_FD_203920 | JGI IMG/M metagenome (GOLD analysis project Ga0315914, IMG submission 203920) | Medicago polymorpha root nodule microbial communities from Los Angeles, California, United States - elongated nodules | ecosystem: Host-associated > Plants > Roots > Nodule | place: USA...
TGTTTTTCTGACTCTCTTCATGTAGTGCAATTACTGTCAAAGAAAGTATCGAGGCTTCATCACTATGCAAACCTCTTGGAGCTTATTCAGATATATTTGGTTAAGGAGTGGGATATTTCCATTCATCATATTTTTAGAGAGGGAAACTCTTGCGCGGATATACTTGCAAAACTAGGTGCTAAGCATTCAGAGTCTCTTGTGATGATGCGTCAACCATTATCATGTTTATCCTTAGCCTTACTAGCTGATGCTACAGGAGTGTCCTTTATTAGGACGTAGTTGTTTTTCTTTTGCTTTTTTCTTTTCTTTTTTTTTTCTCTCATGTAACCAAAAAAAAGACATGTAAAAGCCATCACAAATTTAAATTAATCGTTTTATATTTTAAATTATTCAAACTTAAATAAAAATATAGTTCACCTTAAATAAATATAAAACATGGCCCTAGTCTCATGTTATTTATGTCTATGTTAATGTCATATATCTTACACATCCATTTCTAGAAAATTGTATTATTCATATTTTTAGCATATGAAGCAATTACGTCTGTCCTAATAATTCTCTAACTTCTCCGCGTAGTATCCGTGTTAAGGATCATATCTATCCCTTAATAATACGACAGCCACGCAACCCACAAAGGTTCAATTTTTAGGAGGTAATGCATATTTTGTATTTTTTTGTGATCTTTCATTATGTGTCTACACATTAAATATTATTATCAAGTTACGTCACTAGCTGTTGCATTCAAATCCAATGGATATTTTCCCGGAAAGATTAGTGTCATTATACTTCAATGTTCATCATTATTAGCTTAAATTACAAGGATCAATCATATCCTTGTACATGGCACGAAATTACCAGTTTTATCGTCACTTTTCATTGTACTAACAGTAGTATTCAATATCATACCTAATACCTAATTGGATTTTTTTTTTTGTTACAAAAGAGGGGCAAAGTCCAAAGAGAAAGAAAACTAAGAAATTAAACCGACGTTCCTAGGCATGCAAACTCCGAAAATATCATCAAACAAAAGACTCTGAAGCTCACTAGGGGGATTATCTAGAATATGAAAATCTAGAGAATCCATCGAAATGCTGAAATTAGCAATTTATTTCATAAACAAATAACGGTTAGTAACTTTTAAGAAGACTCTTTTGGTTTATTAGTTTAACAACTTGAGTGGATCGTTAATATATTCTCAAGGGCCTAAAAATCCTCTACAAAGGTTTGGGCGCCCTCCAGAAGGGCTCGTGAGGACTAGAAGCGCATTTTCAAAGGCGCCGCCTTAGCCAGCTTCTAGAAGCATTTGGAAACAAGTAAAAACATCTAAAGTCCAGCTTGCTTGGGGCTTAAGTCACATTGAAACAAGCCCACAAAAGGCTATAAATACCTCTCTTTGGATCATTCTCAAGAAATTACATGAACAGTCTAAACCCTAGATTATATTATTGTACTCACTGCAAGTACATTTGGTAAAATTAATTAGAAAGAAAAATTAAAATATTTTCTCTAGTTCTCAATATTACCTTTTTTTATATGGATTTAGTCGAGTAAACCGGATTTCATATAAAATTGGGTTGAAAAATAAATACAAGGCTAAAAATCAATTTAGAACTTAAAAGCTACAAATTATAGTTGTGTTTGACTTAACTTAAGAGGCAAAACCAATCATACCTATGAAACGTCCAAACATGTCAAAATTTATTCTACATCTCTAAAATGGCTCCGTCTATGGTGAGAGACTTGAATAGGTCTCCTACCGTAGGAAACATGGTTTTTTTTTATCTTTTAAAATGAATATGAACCAATAAATAAGAGTTTGATCAAAATGCTTACTATACACCTCCAATCACTCAATTGCTTTCTTTTATTTTAAAGGCTTAAATGCAATAATAAACATTAATTCCATTTCATCCATAATCATCTTCGTTAACACCAGAAAATCCTTAATCATCATCAATTTCTTCTTTATTCTTTCCCCTTACAATTCCAGATTTAAACAGCCACTATCATCAATACCTACCCCAATCAAATCCAATTGAAAAAACTTAAAATCTTTCTTTTATTTATTTATAGCCACAATTAATTTATGTCATTATTTTCATAGATTCATATCTACCATATTCAAAGTAGGTTCACTTCACCCTTGCAACCCTCCCTCGTCAAACACCTTTTGATCTCTCTTTTCATATTCCTCTTTTCAAATCCAACTCAATATCTTCAAATAATTATTCTTATGGTTTTCTTACTACCGAATCTCCCATACGGTTTCACTTCCCCTAAAAAAAGTCACCCTTTACCGTCAAATTTATCTCGATTCAAAATCTATAACACCCTTTTTTAGATTTGGTTTTGATTTAAAGAGTAAACGTAATCCGGATTTGGGGTTTGTTTTTTTTTTTCTTCTGGATTTGGGTGTTTTTTCAGATTTGATTCCTACACATAAGAAGAACAAAGAGAAGAAGAAAAAATAAGTGAGGAAAAACAAAATGGTAAGATGAAGGAGAAGGATGATGCTTATGGGTAAGAAGAAGGAAAACAGTTGTTTCCGGTGTTGAGGATGATGAACATGAGTATCGAATATGAGGGTGATGATATCAATTTTTTTAATTGTTTTTAATATTTGAATATATAAATAAAATAAATAATCAAAATAATGATATGAAAAATATAATTAATCCAACTCTTAAAATAAAAGAAAGTAATTGAGCGTTGGAGGTGTATAGTAAGCATTTTGATCAAACTCTTATCCAATGATTCATATTCATTTTGAAAGAACAAAAAAAAAAAACCATTGTTTTCTATGGTAAGAGACCTATTCAAGTCTCCCACCATAGACAGAGCCCTCTAAAATGCCTCCAAAACTAAAACAAAACATACACAAGTGTTTTTTGTTATGTTGATTTTGTAAAGAAAAAAAAAATCATAAAATTATGACGTTTACTCTTCGAAATGATTTTCTCTTAGGATGTGGAGGATATCCCGATTATTCCTTTACACTAAGGCTTCAACCTTGTCACCGTAAAAAAGAATGTTTCAACCTTGTCTCCATATATGATGTCACATGCATAATCCTTTTTCAATTCATAGCTAACTAAAGCTTTGTGTTTTTCACAAAATTAAAGATTGTAAGACAGATAGAGAGTCTTCAACCCTTGTCAGCAAAGCTTGTAAAGTGTTTATACATAGATTTTATATGCGTTAATTTGGTGTAAAGTTGATAACTCCATGTAGGTCTAAGAAAATATCAAGGAAACACAAAGTTTATAACACACAACGACTCTTGGATAAGGATTAGAGAAATGACGATTTGTTTGGTCAGCTATGAATTAAAAAGCTTTGATAAAGCTAAAATACTTTTGATACAAAAGGAAGTTAGGTTTTGTGCCAGCAGAAATGATGTTTCAGCATTTTGTTTTCTCTATTGTATTGTCCTTTCCAGCGTTGTCGCATTATTATTAATTCATAACTACCTTTTTTTTGTTGACTCAATTAATAACTACCTTTAAACCAAAAAAAAATTAAAATAACTACCTTGATGTGCCTAAATAAGATGATGTATTCATAAGTTTTAAGTCACACAACAAAATATCTCTCTATAATTATGAGAAGAAGAAGAAAAAAATCTGTATCAGAAAATAAAGTTCTATAAATAAAACATTGGTTATTTTTTGTGTGTGATAGAAGTAATTAGGGATCGGCTCAATATATTAAGAGGTTTAAAGTCAAATTTATAATGAGGTCTTTTAAAAAATATTTTTTTTTAAACAAAATACTTATAAATATTTTTAAAAAAAATTGTGGAGTTATTGAACCCATGACTAATAGTATTTAATGAATTTCCAATAACTGATTAAATTATGCAAATGTTCACAATTATTTGTCATATATATTTATAACTAACAAAAAAATTGAGGTTTTTTGACCCAAAATTTCGAGACCTTAAGTTCTTGTTTGAGCCGACCCTAGAAGTAGCATTGGATTTCGATCAACAAACGTTTATTTTGAAATCGACAAAATATCATATTGCTTTTTCATATTTTATTATATAAAGTCCCACGATATTTGCAAAACCAAATACGTAGGTCTAATCCTTTAGTACTTTATTAATACTATACTATACCAAATTAAGTCTACTATGTGAAAGTCAAACAATAATAAGAGTAACTGGCTAACTGCACTATAATTCTAATTCTATATCGGGTCAAACAACAATAAAGGAAGGTTGCCAAAGTGACAATATAAAAAAATGAGTTGCGTTATTTAAACATCAAAATATAGATATCATGAAAAATTATATCTATTTTTTTATCTTTTACAATTTATACGTCTTTTAAAAGTTACACACAAATTAAAGGATGTCGTATTCAACATCAAAATTTTGATATCAAATAGAAATCATAAAAAATGGATCTTGCTAACATTTTTTAGGTACATGTTAAAAATATAAAAACAAAAATTTAGTTTTTTTAACCTATTAAAAAACTAAATGCATGAAATTCAAGTATTTAGTTCATTAACATGCTCAACAAAGGAAAAAAAAGGACATCCCTTCAAAAAAGAAAAAAAGACATACATGTATAATATATTTGCCTTGAAAAAAGAAGTTAATTTAATACAAAAATGTGCACTCTCCTGAAGCACGCTTCAGTCTTCATGCATCAGCATCACAGTATGTATATATACAAGATTCATGAACTGTCCGTGTAGTGTGGCGGCTAGAGTCAGCAATATTTGGCATGCTTGACCGCAAGCTCTCAACAGTTATATATATCACATTGTTACATTAGTTTATTTTATGTAAATCAGATATTTGCGCGCGTAAATGCAGACATTAATCTCTCGAATCGATAACATCTCGTAACATTAGTTTACTCATGAGGATCAGCAAAAACAAATTGAATATCAGCTACAACTAAGACAATAATAACAAACAATGATATATGTTTCCGTAAGAAAATAAACTTATGTTTTAATATTCATTTTCCCTAATTTGACTTAGAATTTGGCATATGTAAAGCAGGGCTGCTCACTGCACAGTAAGTCCACGAGCAAATTGCTTTGCCTGTGTCTTATTTTGGGGCTGAAGTGTATCCTTTCTCAATCAGTTCCACATGCTCTGCACCTATTTTTTAATCCAGATAATTTTATACAAAATGTCATAAGCAGTGACGAATTAGTTTCAAATATTGTAAAATGAAGTAGAAGTTATTTTTGGTTTGTATTTTGAAGTTTCACAATTTACTTACACTTTCATCCCTAAAATTTGTTCATTTTATCGTGATTGCTCGAACACTAGGAAATGCCCTGACTCATAAGCAAATTCAATAAAAGTTTAATGGTAGTAGGTTGACAGTACAAAACAATTTTACAAACATAACTAATTAAAATATTTAGAATTGTCACATCAATTAAAAACATTAATTTATGTGGCAATTCTAAATGTTTTGATTGATTACGCATGTAAAATTGTTTTGAACGGTCAACGAGACCACCATTAAACTCAATTACTAAGCGGTCCACTTTTATTTTTTAATTGCACTTAATTTTTAAGACACTTTCAAGTGACCCCTACTATACCAAAACAAAATGATTTTTTAATGTGTATGTTTCTTATTTACAACAATTTAATTTTTAGGTATATATGCCATGGTTCGTTATTTATAAACAAATTATTGATTTAGCTTTTAGTTATATTATATGGATCCTTATTCGAGACACTTGGTTAAGTGTGTTTAGTTCTGTAGCGACAATAATTGATTTTTAAAATTAATTTTAGTTTTTTTTAAGTGATTTAAAAGTGAGTTGAATAATAAATTTGAGTATAAAACTCACAATTTTAGTCAAAGGTTACAAATTTTAACTTTAAATTAGAATCAATTTAGATGTAAAATTAATTTTCATTGGACATTGGACACAATCAAACATGCCAAAATCAATTAAACATTCCTAAAATCATTTTTTTGCATTTAAAATTGAAACCAAACATAAACTTCAATTTTTAGAATCAAACATGTCACTACATAAGTGGTGAAAACTTAAGGAACCATTTCATAGGTTTATGAAACTTAATATATATAAATTTAGAATAATTGTTGCATCTCCACTGAAGTATATGTGATTGATTATCAATGCACACTATTAAAACTAATAGCAATTGGCTTCACGGTAAATTCAGATGATGTTTGTATAGAACATCCTCTTCTTTATTTAATCTAAGAGTCATAAAAATTGTGGCTCTTATATTTTCTCATGAATTCCAAGGGTTAAAAACACTTTTCTTTAACCAATCATGTCTAACATGGTTGATGGGTGAGTGTTGTAAACCCCTGAGTACTAAATCCGATTTCAACTAATTAAAGAAAAAAACAATCACTAGGTGCAACGATAAAATGAAATTAAACGAATTTGCGTGGGTATTGTAAAAGGGAATCCAATGCTAACCAATAAGATCCTCAATACATGCTAAATTGATTAATTGGAAGCTCCAAAAATATATATGTTGGTGAGGATACGATTAGTTATTAGTAGGCAGCAAGAATAAAATAACAGTACTATACTATTACGTCCAAGAAAATAATATCAAATAACAGTATCATCGTCGCCTTACAGTGATAAATAGTTTAGTTTCTAGTATATAATATTTTCTATACCATACCATACGCAGAACAAAACAGAATTCATGATTAATGTATAATACATGTACATTTTCATATAAAAAACATGCATTGCTCAAAAGACAAAAATACAGCATGTGATCACATGCTAACGACCTTTCGGTTCCACCATACCCGCTTGATTAGTTGATTGGCAGAAATATTGTAATCACCTACTCTCTGACCCTCTCAATGAACCATATTGATTGAAATCAATACATTATTATACTATAATGCTACTACCCCTAAAAAATACATGCAAGTAATTTGCTCCCAGGGTGCATGAGGCGCAAAAAAATAGTGGCTCATGGTAGGTTTTTTTAGCCAAAGCCGCAAAGGGGTGCTCTCAAACATTTTATCTTATTTAATATATTAATTTTTTAAAATTACATTAAAAGGGAATTGGTTTTTTTCTTTGGCAAAAATATAAATAGTATTAACTCATTCATTCAAATTGACAGAGTATATTGAATACAAACATATATTCAACATCACTAAAAACATAAATGAAAAATTTGCGAATAAATTAAACCACGACACTCAAGTTAATAACATACAATGACGAAATGCATGTAAATAACATGATCAAATCTTTGTCAAAGACTTATTGCATAACCATTTCAAGTCTTGAAATGAGCCGATGATCCAAGATATGCTCTCTAACCCTATGAATTATTCTATTATCGATATTGTTATACTTTTCTTAGTCAAAAGAGATATGATTACTTAGTATCTTGAGGTTGTGGGCTCTCATTCAACGAAGATCGCATATATGGTTAACCATGACTCGTTTAATTGACACAAGTGAACTTCGTGTTGTTAGGTATTGGAGTCTTATTTAGATATTACAGGTTTCGCCTCGTGTCATGTTGTTCATCTAAAACCTAACTCCAAACCTAGGGTGTTAGTTGAAGACTATGCAAGCCTAGAACAATATAATCGAGGATGATTTAAATGAATTATTAAGCATCCCTCATTTTGACAAGATGCATATTCTTTTTGGCAGCTTAACATAATAAATTTAAGTTGAGTGAGCTTGATTTGTAACACTTGTGTGACAAGTGATCTTATGGAGAAAAGTTTAGAAAGAGTGTGAGTGATGGCAAAAAATACATAAGAGACTTGTGAAATTGTGATCTCATTAACTGATCATATAAGAAATTCCAAGACATTACGATTCTCTTGAGTTTTAAGTTGAGTCGCAGTATGTGACTCCCTAAAATTCAAGTGGAATAAGTCTCACAAGTAGTGGCCCAATTTTCAAATGGAAGATGTAATGAAACTCATCCGTACTTCTTGTTGGTTAGGGCATGATTGGTTTAAGAGACATACAGAAGAAAAAGTAGGGTAAGTGAAAATTCGGGAAGAAATAAATACTTCTCATGATTAGTTTAGAAAAGAGAGAGGAGAGAAAAAATGAGACCCACGGCTCTTTGCAACCTCTTCAAAACATGAAAGACGTATGTATTTATTTTTTGAATTTTGTTAATTAGATGTCGTTAATTGCTCACTATTGAGTGCTATTTATTCAAGGTATTCTCATACTTTAAAAAATCATTGACATTCCTTTTTATCTATTTCGTTTTTTTATATACCAAATGATATATCAAATCTCCCTTATTTCTCTTATCTTTCTTCAAGTCTCACATTTTTTTCTTAATTATTTACCTCTTCACTTTTTGTCCACAATCATCATACCTACCCTTAGAGAAATTTACTATTATGCTCCACATGAAGGCCTATTTATCTAATCTCACCCTTTGTATAGTACTAAATGAGATTATAGACACTCTATCAATATTTGGTGTCTCGCTAGATAGTTAAAGTGTTACTACTATTATTTTTTTTATTATACCCAACCTTCATTTCTAATGATATATACCGTCTAATACTTCAATGATAGATGATATATTCCCCCAGCAGTTTTTAGTTGTTTTTGTTGGGGGGTAGCCCATTTCTATTATTTAAAAAAAAATGACGTGCATAATCTCATAAAGCATTAACTAAACAACGCATACAATACGTGTCAAAGATCTAGAAGTCAATGTTGATGTTACCTTCATAGAGAATAATCCTCACCAAATAAAATAAATATTTTAAAAAAACTAACATAGTAGTTAATTGTCTTTTAAGCTTTTAGGTATTGCCGTTAGATTAGAAAGAGAATGTATATATCAACCAAGTTGGAGGCAACCAACCTCTATATGACCCATACAAACTTCTAAACATAAAGTCTCAAACATTTGTCATCACTCAAAAGAGTAGACAATTCTAGTCAATTTTGTTGCACCTTGGCCTGCACCTTCCTCTTTCTCTTTTTCTTCTCCCTCTTAACCCTTGTAAGCAATCACACAACAACAATATATAGCTGTTTTTCCTTTATTTCTTTATTTTGCTATAATAAATCATCATCATGAGAATTGGAAGCAAATTATTATTCAAAGGAGCTGAAATGGGTTTTTCATCTAAAGAAGAGAAATCTAAAAGAATATTAAGAGTGGTGAAAACTTTGTTTTTCTTAATCACTATGATTCTTTCACTTCTTCTATTTTCTGCCCCAGTTCTATTGGTTATTGCTGATGCTCTTCTTCCTTCAGCTCTTCTCTCAACACTTTCACCTGTTTCTCTTTCCTTAACAACACTCTCTTCTCATTTCAACAACTATGATTTTCGTTACTCTCTCATTGATATACCCCTTGTTTCAATAATAAGATCCTTCATCATTTTCTGTAAGTACAAACAAAAATTTACAATTTTTTATTTATTTTCAATGACCCTTTTGGATTTTGATTAAAGGGTATGTTTTATTTTTTGATGTAGGTGTTTATAGTTTATGTGATGGACCAAGACTTTCACGATCAAGAGGACCTTATTTGTGTATAACAACGATGTGTTCAGTTTTGTCTCTTTTATTTGTTTCGTTTAAAGCTGTTTATGTGTTTGGAAATGGAAGTGGCTATGTTGGAGGATCAGAAATTGCTTTGTTTGTGTGTTCTTGTGCGTTGGCTGTGGGACATGTTGTCGTGGCCTATAGAACAAGTTGTAGAGAGAGAAGAAAGCTTTTGGTTTACAAGATTGACATTGAATCTGTAAGTGTTCCCTTCAATTCATTTACCAACCACTTGCCTTCTTACATAAATTTTTAGAATTATTGTGCTTTGGTGGATGATGATAAAATTTTCAAATTATTCAATTATTGATGATTTACAATTGATAAAAAGCCTTGTATTTCATTCAATATTTACTGTTTTTTTTTTTACCTTTGATCAATATACTATTTGTTTGATATAAGACAAAATAAATTTGATCAATATACTATTTGTTTGAAATGAAACGTAAATTTGTGTGCAAATGTGGACACTACTTTACCGCGTGAACCCTTTAATTGATATTATAATAATATGAAAAGCATTGATATTTTCAACATTTTGGAACGTCTTCTTTCAAAAAAAAAAACATTTTGGAACGTCTTAGTAAAAAATAAACATTATGGTATGTCTTAATAGATAAAAACAAAAATGTTTGTGTTTTAAAAACTTCTTAAATAAGTTATTTTTTATAATTATTAAAATTTGCTAGTATTTTTTTCATATATTAAAATAATTTATTTGAACTTCAAATAGTATACTTGCATATTTAAGAAATATATCATAATTTAGTAAGTAGCTATAATTATTCTGAAACTATAGATAATTATTTATAATTAATTAATATTATTTTCAATTTTAATTAATTAAAAAAATATAAGAATCTAAATGCATTAAAAAAATATAAGAATCTAAATGATAATTTCATCTTTTAGAATGTAAGAATCTTTTAATGAAAAATCCAAGTAGTTTCCAGTTTGCTTTAATGACTTGGAGTATGGTGGCTTTCACGATAGGAACTAATGAGAATTTTGGTGAGGTAACAAGGTCCCACCTATCGTAAGTACCATTTAAAATCAAGGAAACTTCATTAAGTTCCTTCCATATTGATATTAGAACAAAATAGGGGTTGAATTTCCTTTGTCTTCTGGAAGGTATTGACAATACTTTGATGACAATTCCACTTGGATGCTTGAAAGCAAATTTCAAATTGCCTATTTAATTTTTCAGCTTTGGCAACATATTAATTTGTTGACTTTTGAATACAGCATATCTGAGGTGGTTGTATAGTTGGGTAGGGTATAATACATGGCCATAAGAGGATATTGGACTCCACATCATATTCATATACTAGTCTAAAAGTAAACTTTTCCCATTGAATTTACTCTTCCAAATAGTCTCAACCCTCCAATTTTTAATCCAAATTTTTAATTTTCATAAAGTACTATTCTTGTCTAGAAACACCTGATTTTGATAAAATCAAGACTTGGTCTCACTCTCACATGTAAATCTTTTTCTTTGTTATTCAAGACTTTTTGTTCAAAGAATATGTGCAAGTGGGAACACGTCCTAAATTGGTGACCAAATTTTGACTATACATAATAATTTACAAACATCTAGGTACACTGATCTTATGCCACATGCGAAGATATGGTGTTAATGTTAAATCTTGTATAGGCTTAATATTTTATTTTTTGCGTAAAGATAATGGCCAATATTGCCAACGCAATTGGGACCCTGCAAGTTGGAGGCTACCCACTAGCAACAATTAATAATAGGCTTATCCCACTTAATAATTATAAAGATCTTAACAAATTATTCCCATGTTCTTTTCATGCTACATTTATATGTTTATCTAAAAAAATATTGAAAATGACTAGGAAATTAACCATGTTATACTTTTGATTTCTTTGCAGATTTCAGCTTGCACAAATGGGTATCCGAGGTATCCTAAGATTCTACAAGAAGAGAGAATCAAATGATCAGTCACTCACTGTGGAACTAACATATTAGATTAGAGGAATATATATAAAAGTATAGATTTTGCATCTAACAGCTTCATCAGCTATTCATATATTAATTAAGTCCTCATGTTCGTCAAGGAATGCCACGGTAATTATCTTTTGAGAGATGATTTTTCTTTTTTCTTTAAATTGAAATAGTGATTTGTGAACCAAAATCTAATTGCTACTCTTTTTTACCTGTTTCAGGTATATCCTAAAGATGCCAGTAATCATTGACAACTAACATTGATTAGAGATAATTATAGTTTAATTTACACTTCACCGCTACCATGAAACATAAAGTTGTTGAATGGTGTTATAGGTATAGGTATATATGTACAACATAGCTTCAGCTATGGTGATTTATGTGATATTTTTTATGTCTCATTTTTTACTTTTATTTTCCCTTTGATTCGTGTATATCTTATTGTGTATATATAAAAGTGAATGGATTGTTGGTTATGGTCAAAGGCCTACTTAAAAATGAATTGATTAATGAATAGATACACTTAGCATTTTTTGGACTTATACATTGCAGCTAGATAAGCACCTCTTAGGAGTCAAGTTAAAGATCTTATATAATTTCAAAAAAAAAAAAGATTAAAAACCATTTTCAAGTTAAATGTAGCAAGAGTCACGTAGTATTTGTATTTACCTTTTGAAGAATGAGCAAGGGGAACCAATGTCACAAGTCACACACACAAACACGTGATTGCAGGGAACAATCCTAGTCCTTTGAGATATATTGAATCTCTCTCGTGTGATTTTTACACGAGAGAATAAAATGTGATCTTTCGCTTTTAAACTCATCACAACTAAAATTATGAGATTTTTCTCTTGATAAGAGAGAACTTTACTCTCTCATGTAGATATTACATGCAAGATGGTCCATTGTGTCGTCCAAAAGAGATAAAGGCATGACCTTCAAATCAAAGAACTTGACATGCATATAATATAATTTTATTACAGTAAAACAATGTTTTTTGTTGTCCATAATGCACCATCACTCTTTATGGTCCATAGTGTATCGACACTTTTTGTGGTCATTGATGTAGTATTAAAAGTAAGTATTTATGTTATCGTCTACACAAGGACTGGTGCGATATTCTAAGCCGTTCATCAATCGGTGTCGTTCTGAGCTAGGGTTTTCCGATGGTTTTGTTTCATGAAATATAAACTATGTAATTGTAAACGGTATGAGAGTTAACAGGGAAATGATTGTGCTGGGATTAAACTTCATCAACCTACTTGTACGTATTCTCGGATTTGGGTTGCTGATTCTAACTATCAATCGATATTATCACGTATTGCTCAACAACATCATTCTTGTCCAAATGATATCGTGATTTCTATTGGATCGTTTAATTGTCGATGTCTCACACTATTAAACGGTCCAATAGTCGATTGTATCGTTATATCGTCGATGTCTCGCACTATACAATGATACAAAAGCTTTAAGTTCCAATACTCAAAGTGATTACCAACCTAAGTTCCATGTCTAGAACAAAAGTATTGATAGAAGATTATTCTAACCTAGATTCAAAAGGTATTTTTCAATCACCATTCAAATCCATAAGATCAAAACAGAGAAAGCAAGAATAACATCAATATCATAAGATAAATTAGAATCACACAACATTCCAATCAAAAGGAATACATACTAATAGAGTTAACTACATTTAATCCCAACAAAAAGAGTTTAGTTACTCATTGTCATGGTAACCTTACAAGGAGAAAATAATAGATGGAATGGAACCAAGCCATGATGTCTCACTGATCTTGTGTCTTCCTTCAATCCTTGTGCTCCTTGCTCCTTAGGTTCTCTCTGTATTTTCCCCTGTTTTCTCTCTTCCTCCAGTGGCCTAAACT
>Ga0315914_1008712_pt1 | contig 13376 bp, 8 predicted proteins | sample MpolenodulesMG_FD_203920 | JGI IMG/M metagenome (GOLD analysis project Ga0315914, IMG submission 203920) | Medicago polymorpha root nodule microbial communities from Los Angeles, California, United States - elongated nodules | ecosystem: Host-associated > Plants > Roots > Nodule | place: USA...
CTGCCTATTTTTGCCTTGTTGCACTCTGTTGCTTGTTTTCCATCTTTGCTCAGTGCCTTGAGTCATTTTCCTGCAAAATTAGGTCAAGTAAGATAGATAAAGTGTGAATGGATAAAATTCAATTAACTCTCGGCTTTTTCCTTGATAACTTGCAAAACAAGTTACAAAAAGTGTCATAAATCTTCATTAGAATTACTACTTCTTGGCACTTATCAGTGAGCCCCTCTGATATTCCAAGAGAGGATTGAGATGTCAAGGAGAGCTTCCATTAATAACTTAAAGACGGAAAGAACAAGAAGGAAAGAGGGACTAAGTGACCATGTCCTCTTCACTTTGGAGTGGTGTTTCTTGAATTTCATTACAGTTTGGGATGCTGGTGTCAACTGTTTCATCTTGAGGAAGGATACAATTATTACTAACAGTGTTGTTGTTATTTTCATCTATATCCAGGTTATTTTCTTTGGTGTTGTGAATATTTTGGGCATGAATAGGCGCAACGAGTGAAGGGACAAACCTGGGAAAAGCTTCAGGAATCGGGCTAGATATGTCATGTTTGGAGAGTGGGTCTTTGGTCACGTGTCTATGCAGAATGGGGGGGATCTGGTGCGTACGAGGTTTGGACTTTTGTGTGGTAATTTTCTTGGGATCTGATGTGGAGGGATCAATTGATAGTTTAAGGATAGGCTCAATAATAATGTCATCATGGCGCCGTCTTTTAGGGTCAAAGGAGGTTTTGTTGGTTTTGCTGCTGTCATTTATGTTAGGTCTAGGTGGCAGCTTGTGAGTGGATGCCAAATGCTTGGGCTGGTGGGCAAAAGGAGATAAATTAGTGGGTGGTCTGTTATGCTTATAGGTCACGTTTTTTGGAGTGAGAGAAGGGGGAAGGGATATTTGATCTCTTTCTTCTAGTAACCAACATCCAATCACCATGAATGTCTTTAACTCCCTCATCATTACTAATGATTGCTTCCTTTTCAGTTGACTTTTGAGAGGGGCTGGCATTAAATTCTTGGCTGTTTTGACTTGTAGGAATTGAATGCGGCTGAGTTGTAGCTACGTTGTGGTTGTTGTGTTGAATTTTGGCATCATGTTGTTGATTACCCACGGCCGCAGGAGTGTCAATGGTGGTTTTGATATTGCAATTCCTTCCTAGATGACCGTAACAACTGCAATTAGTGCATATAGGGTGGAGGCCCACATATTGAACTTTGTACCAATGGCCATTTACCCAGATTTTTCCAACCACCGGCATTGTGAGATCAATCTCGACACAAACTCTGGCAAACTTTGCCCTTTCTACTTTCAGCGTGTTTGTGTCAACCTTAATAGGACGGCCTATAGCAGAAGCCATTGCCAAAAGGAAACTTTCATCATAATAAACTAAGTTTAAGCCTGGAAAACGTACCCAAACAACCGTTCTTTCAACTTTGGCGTTGGGTGATGCAAATTCAGGTGACCAATGTGAAACAGACAAGCAGTGGTCAAAAATCAGCCATGGACCGCCAGAAATGACTTTCTCCTTATCAGCAGATTGATCAAATTTCACCATATAGAAACCATTGTCGTTATCCATAATTTTGAAACCCCCTTGAAGCTTCCAGACTCTATGGAGGCGGTCTTTCATGGTATTGTAGCCTAGATTTTTCCCTACTAGTTTGACAACAAGAGCATCCTTCCATGGAGTGCACAATTCCTAGAAAATTTGTGGTTCAAGAGACTTTTGGTAGGAGGCGATTGCCATTTTCATGTTCGATACGGACGAGTTTGTTCTTTATCATGTCTTCTTTGGGATGGGAAGGAATTTCTTGGAAGGATCCTAAAAGTTTTTCGCAAAAGGATGGCTTGGGATTGGTAGGCTGCTGTTTATCGGGAGGCTTTTTGTTATGAATCATGTTGGTATCACTGTTTGCAGAGAAAACGAAATCGGAGGTCATAGTGGCGGCCGCACTCATACGTATCGGATGTCCCTTCGAGGACATCCGATAAAAATATATTTAAGTATGTCCTGTGTTTATTAGTGCAGTGATTTTTTGTCTTTTGCAATGTGAAAATTTTATATATATGAACAATGAATTTTTATATTTTATGAGCAATGAATTTTTATATTTTATGAGCAATGATTTTTTTATATGATTTAAATACTGATTTATTCAGTTATTACACATACATATTTTTTTATAGAGACTGATGTTGCAACCGAGTCATCCGATTCAGTCATGCAGTTCAACCTGCGACCTGATGGTTCGACCATTGAACCATTAACCTTACCAAGTCGATGATCGAGCCGAGTTTTAAAACTATGGTAAAGAGTTAGTGGTGATCGCAAATTGTGGAGCTTGTGGATAAATATTTTCCAGCAATTATAGAAGTTATTGTCTGATATTTGTACATGAAAGTCTGGCTCAAAAACTAGATTTTATATTATAGAAACAAGCAGCATAATACAACCATAACTCTCTAGAAAAACAGTAAATCAAACCCCCCCTCAAAATGACTAGTATTACAATTACTCGTAAAAAAGATTATCTAAACCTATACAGAGAGATGCTACAAGCTGTGAATCATAGTTTTGCTGCCAAAACTGTCATTCCCACATTCCAGTGAATTGCCAAAATCGGTGGATAAATTTTATTGCCGGTATCGTGTGATGAAACCTTGAGCAAAATACTCAATTAATCATCACCTTAAAGCATTCACAAATGCCAACAATGAATCAACGTCTCTCTTTTCTGAAGGATACTTAATCGGCCGAGAAGAGTGTTTGGGGAAGAAGAGTATTGTGGGGAAGCTTCCCAACCCTAGTTCACTCTTTGCATATTCTTTTTCATCACCATCTGCTCTAAATTTTCCAACCTTCACTCCTGACCCTGCTAAATTCTCTGCCAAATCCACATAAGATTCCTCCATAGCCTGTAAGAATTTACATTAAACATGTTATTGATTGAAATTTCAAGTCAAATAAAATAATGCACATCCAATAAGAGAATGGTAACATAATATTGAAAGTTCAGGCAATATAGAAAGTTCAGGCATATCATTTTACCTGACAGAAGCGGCACCATGGTGCATAGAGCACAACGATCCAGGGCTCTTTCCGGTCCTCCAATTTAGCTAGATTCTCAATTCCAGCCCTGCTCAAGCTGACCACATTCTGGGTAGTGAAAATATCAGCAACTGTTGCAGAGCCGTTTGCATGGGAGACTCCGTTTCCATTACCATTCTGGGCAGCATCATCCTGTTTCAAATTACCTTTGTGAAGACCACACTCCTTTGCTTTGGCATCCTCCCACCACCATCTTCCCTCTCTTTCATGCTGACCAGGCAAAACTGGCCTTGTGCATGGTTCACAACCAATGGAAACGTATCCTTGTGCATGCAATGCATTAACAGGCACATCCATTGTCCTAAGGAAAGTCCATATGTCATTACCCTTCACATTTGCAACCGGGTTCCACTTAACCAGGCTACCATTCCCACCATCCAATCCCTCAAAAACTGGATCAACTTGAACAACCGGAACTTCAGACCTAGTACCAGGTGACTGATCTTTTCTCTGTCCAGTTATCCATGCTCGCAGACCCTTAAGAGCTCTTCTTAGAGGCCTCACCTTCCTTATTCTGCAGCACTCTTGATGTCCATCCTCATAAAATGAGAAGAGACCCTTTGATCTTACTAAACCCTGAACCTCAACCGCATCGGGGAACATGTATTCAATGCGGATTCCATAGCGCTTTTCAACTGCATCAAACAACCTGTATGTTTCTGGATTTAGTCTCCCAGTGTCCAGACTGAAAACCCTGTATGGCCGACCCGTCAAATGAGCATATTCAATTAAAGCAACATCTTCAGCACCACTGCAACAACAAATTTACTCATTAGAATACTAATCTATATTTTGATAGCAAATATTAACAACACTCACCAACAATTAAAGAGAATTTTAGAGTAAACAAATTAAGTAAGTGTTTATTCATTAAGCATTGATCGTATAATATTAAGTCCATGTGTATATGTTACGCTACTATATAAAGCTTATAACAAACAATTGTTGAAATCAAATTTATTATGAAAGTATGTTTTTTTCCTAGAATTATGAAAATACTCCATCTTGTTACTATTATAAGCAAATATAAACCGAGCCGGATACATAAATCAATTATACAATGAACCTCAAAATGTAATCTTTGCTTATAATAGTGGCCGCAGAAGTAAGTTGAAAACAGCATTGATGCATGTTATTCATTCACTGCAAATCATTCCCTATTTTGTAAACTGTTCCATAGAGTTACAAAAATGCTAATCACACAACATAAAGCTAAATTATACCTTTCTCTATCCATCAATCTACAATCTCTTAATCGATTCTATATTTCATTAAGAGACAAAAGCAATTCTATACAACAAAATCAATCAAAAAGCCTACTAAGAATGATCAAATGAACTGAAACCACTCACATGATCAAGCAAAACCAACAAACCATAAACATATTCTACACAACAAAATCATTCAAAAGCACACTAAGAATAAATAATCAACCTGAAAGCAATAGCAATATCATTGCCAAATTTCTCAAGAGCCTTGTCCATTATTTCAAGAGGTGAAGCATTTTCAAGGTTCTTCGCTAATTGTTCAAAATCCTCCTCTTCCTTCTCAATAATCTCTGCAAATCAAATAGTAACACATAATAAGCTTTAATTAACTTCATTTAACATAATTAAAAACAAATTAACCATAAAACAATCATCAATAATAAAAAAATGTACCAGGTGCAACGATAGTTGCTGCAAGAGGAACAATTGAATCATTCCTTTGCGATTCAGCGTTCAAAGCCTTCATCAAAGAACGTCTTTGAGGTAAATTGTAAACACCAGATGAAACATTTCTCTCCAAAACTCGTAATGAACCAATTTGCAAAACTGAAAACAGAAAATTCATACATTAATCATTAATTCAAAACCCTAAATCAACGAATTTCGCTAAAATTTCAAAATTAAGAAAGATTAATGATAAATTATTGCTACCTTTGGATTCAGAGGAAGATCCGATACGAGAGAAGAAGGAATTTGATTTTGTTGCAGCAACTGATGAAGAAGAAGAAGTAACGGCGAGAGCCATTGGAGAATGAATGAAGTAAATTGAGATTTGAATTGTGATGATTTTTTTTGTTTTTGTTGTATGAAATGAATGAGAAGAAGAGGTTTTGATATAAAGAGAAGGGTGAAGCGAGGAATTTGAAAGTTCATTGAACCTGGACGGGATTACGGAAATGTTTGTGATGCTTATGTGGCTTGAGGTAATTGGATGGTGAAAACTCGTGGCGCGTGGTGCTTGTTTTTGGTCACGCGGCCAACTTGGACTAGGATGGCACTTTTTTATTCTTGAAGAATCTTCCGGGGTTCTTCTCTTTATTTAGAAAAAGTTTTAAAGATATTCTTCCGTGAACTCTCCTCTAACATGTCATTCATACATCCAGTTAATTAAAACCTAACACCTCATTAAAATAAATAAAAATTAATTTAAAATTAGGTTTTTTTTCTCTTATTATTTCTGACATTTTCTCTCTATCCTCTCTCCACTTTCTTTAACTGATCAGCACCACCACCCATAACTGAGTTTAATTTATTTTTTTATTTATTTTAATGAGGTGTTGGATTTTGATTGGTTGGGTGTAAGAATGACGTGTTAGGTTAGAGTTCACCTAAGAATTTCTCAAAGTTTTATTGATTTCTTTGTTTTTTGTTATTAGCTCCTTTTCTTTTCTATTTTACTGTTTATTGAGGAATTTTGATAAATTTGTTAGTCCAAAATTTAGTAATTTTTAGATTAAAAAAACAACTTAATGATTTTTTAAACACAGTTAAAAAATGTCTCAATATATGAAAATAATTGAAGGTTCAAGTAATTAAAAATTCCTTTTTCAAAAAAAAAAACAACTTAATGATTTTTTTAAAATAGTGTGAGGCGAGTTAGGTATACCTGCAAGTACTCTAGTGTCCAAACGAGCAAAAGAGTCGGAAGTGAAGGGTTTTAGAATAGAGAGATGTATGTGAAGCATCGAGAATGTGCACTTCGAGGTACTTGCATTAAATGTTTGACGAGAAGGTTTTGATCCCTATTTCAAGGAGAAGACCAAGGGGAATTGGCGTTTTAACTTCTCCAGTCCCGCGAAAAAATATATTATTTATGACACTTGATGATCTAGTCTAGGCATTTGAGTGCCATAAATGTTGGTTTTCAAGGTGGATCAGAGATGCTTCCTCTTCATCCGATGATTAGAAATAGTACGATCCTTTTTAAGATAGTTATGGATGTGTTTCAATATATTTGCATGATGATGGAACCTCAAAGTGTCTGCCGTCACCAACCATACCATTTGAAGATAGTCAGGGTAACACATACGCTTTATACAACTTGTATCTCAACAACATTTTACCCTAGTCAAGAGGGCTTTAATTTTGGTGTGTAGGATATAATTTGAAATCCCCACACTTCTAAAGAATCCAAGTTGAAAACTACCATCATGTTAGTCCACCATAATTCACCTTACCTGAATTTGTCAAAACACTTCTATCAATATTGAGTATCATGGTTTCCTCATACGTTTGTTGCCAACTCACCATCCTTGTAGTATGACACGAGGAGCCAAATAGTCGATGCCAAACATTTTGTGAGCAAGATGAAAATAAGCAAAGATAGTTGTGACTGTCGAGTGCATATGACTGATTGTGATATACTAATGTTAAATAGTGTACTGGTTGTGACTGTCGTGTGCATTATTTAGCGATATCCAAAATACAAGGAGAATGTTAATGTATAAACTATAAACATTTATCATTGCATGAAAATTAACTTTTCTTTGCCATTTTTTATGCTCCCATCTGTTTTGATTCCAATTCGATCTCCATCCATTTTCGCTCATGACTTGGAGTATGTGGTTCTTGAGACTCAATTTTGCATATTTATTATTAATTAAGTTATTATAATGATTCCAATGATTTTATGTTGCATTGGTTCATTGATCCCCCACCATCCTTCGTTTTTGTCCCTTTTGAATTTCTAACCACACAGACTCAATTTAAGAGTATGCGTTTACCTTTTACAAAATTATTTGTGTGGTGATGTCAACCCACTAGGCTAGTTGTGGAAAAAGGGACTGTAATCAATATGAGGCTGCGATGCAAAAGGAGCAATCAACTTGGAAAATGATGGAAAAATGTCATTTCAGACAAATATGCCAAGAATCGAGAATCTAAAATGCCATTGGTTCTATTTTCTAAAATTCATCACTTGTTTTAGACTCACCCAAATCATTGGTGACTATTGTTTCAGTAGATCAATTCAACATCACTGTAACTGTTACAATTAATCAAAATGAGATTTATATAGTGCCCCAATGAACTAAATTGTTATTTGGTGAAGCGAAAATTAAAAAATAAGCATACAGAATAATTGAAATTTGGCATAGCTTTTTTTGGTCAGTTCAGTCCTACTAGTGCTATTCTTCATATTAAGGAACTATATTTTCATCAACAAAAATTTAACTATATGACAAAATACAGGGCAAGTGATGGAAATTATAAAATAATAAAGAACATGTGTGTACGGTATAGTAGCCACACAATATTAAACATAACCCTTGGGGGGTCTGAAAGGGTTCATACTCTTGTAGTAAAAATAAGTAGGAGTAGCAGCAGCACATACAACAGAATCAGAGTCCTCACTCAGCTAAAAAAAAAAAAACAGTCCCCACAAAACGCACTGAATTGAACACCACTCACACCCCGAATTTTTAAAAAGAAAACTAAACAAAACACCCTTTAGGTAAAGGCGATTCCATAATGCTTTTCATAAACACAATCAATAAATAGAAGGTTTAATTATATTTTTGGTCCTTACATTTTGACCAGCTCACGAATATGGTTCTGCCTCTTTTAAATTGAACAAAACTGTCCTAAACTATCATGTTTTTTACAGTTTTAGTCCTATCTCATATTTTCAACTCCAGAAACGCAGAGAAATGGCAGTTTTAGACCTACCTTCTATGTTCAACCATGGAATAAACAAGGAATAAAACATGTGGGTACAAGAAATGTACTCTATTCAGCACACTAACAAAAAAAAACTAATTTGAAACATATCTTAGAAATTATGGTTTTTTGCTTAGTGTGTTGAATAAAGTGGATTCATTGTACCCACATGTTTTATTCCTTGTTTATTTCATGGTTGAGCATATGGGGTAGGTCTAAAACTGTCATTTATCTTCGTTTCTGGAGTTGAAAATAAGAGGTAGGACTAAAACTGCAAAATACATATAGTTTAGGGACGGTTTTGTTCGATTTGAAAGAGGCAGGACCATTTTCGTGAGTTTGTCAAAATGCGAGGATCAAAAGTGTAATTAAACCTAAATAGAAATGGACAAACAATATTATACTCCTTTCATCATTAAATAAATGATATTGTCGATTGTTGCCCACATTTCAATACATATCTTTGAACTTTAATAACGAATAAAAAAAATCTTTGATTTTTAATATTTTATATTTTTCTACATTAACAAAAAATATAAAAATTTGATGTTTTAAAAATATTTGCAAGACAAATCCAACATCTTAACATGTACTCCTTTCGTCCATGTATGTAAGCCCCCTTTGTATTTTTCACATTTCTTAAGAAAAATTGTCAGTGTAATTAATTTGTCTGTTTTGTGTGTTAATATTACTAAATTGTCCTTTTTGTATGTGTATTAAATTTGACTTTTTCATATTTCAAGATAAGTTAGTAGTATTAATTAGGGGTATGTTTAGGAGAAAATAATAAATGTATCTAATAATTTGAAAAGAGATTTACATTTAGGAAAAAAAATAAAATAAAATGAGTATTTAAATATAGGGACGAAATGAGTATTTGGTTTCTCATATGCAATACACAAAAACTAGTTTTCATGCTTCCCAATGTGTTTGGTTTCTCTAAATGTAACTTTTATTAAAATGGACTAAATAAAATATATTAATTTAGATATTTGATATATGTCGATAACTATGTAGACAAATTTAATTATACTTTCTCTAAAAAAAACTAATAATATTTGTATTCTATTTGTACCAAAATTATAATTTTATTGTATATAGGAAAAATATGGCATATGTATATCGTTCTATATACCGTTTTTATTTTGCGAGAATGTCATTCTATGTACCTGTGATCTTGGATCCGAGTCAAATTGGAATCCCTTGATCCATTATTAGCTTATATTATATTTCCTCGATGGAAAAAGTATATATTAATACACCCTTATTTTATTTAGTACTTTATTTGTAAAAAGAAATTAAGTTGGAGGGATTGCTGATGTGAGTCCTTACCGCATAGCATACTATCACAAAATGCCAAATCCCTTTCGAATTTAGAATCGCCGCCGTTAGTTTCATCATTTTACTTATGACTTGAGAGAAATCAAATTGGATACGAAAAATGGCACAATTCCAACAGCTTTTCTCTCTAGTGGTATGCCCCACGTTTCTTATCTCCAAGTTACTTCAAGAAATGTTTTAGTATTTTAAAGTCTCTTTTTTGACAGAAATATTTTTAAAGTTTTGTTGGGAGTCAATATTTCTATGTAAAGTTAATTTAAAATTTAAATTTATTTTAAAATAATAAAATATAAAAAATAACATTATATGAAATGGTTTGATGTTTGCTACAATATCCATAAAAATAAAAATAAAATGTTATTGGAGTGTTTACATTATTCTGTGTTTGCATATTTTTTAAGCATTCAACAAAGGTGATTATTTGTGTTTCATAATAGAAAAGAAGGAAATCACATGATTGCTAATAAAATTATCCAGCATTTTTTGTATATTGAGCAAATATTCTATTTGATATATAGTAGTTAGTTAAGAGTTGGTGGAATATATTTATCTCTTATTTTCCTCACAGTTATGTCTTCTATCAAGAATATGGTATCAAAGAGATTATTATTTTTCTAATTTCTTTCTCAATATTTTTTTTAATTTTTCATTGAAACTTTGTTGATTTATTATTACTTGATTCATATTTTTGGATGGGTCTAACATTTATTTAGGCTTAAAGTAAAATTTCACATAAAACTTTTTAAAAACTACTAGTAATAATTATATTTTATAAAAAAAAAATTAAATCTTATTTTTATTATTGTTTTGGACCGGCTAGAAGCCTATAAAAGCAAGACATAAAGGGCCTGCACTTGAAGAAACTAGAGATAACGAAGTGAAGGAGCATGCTAAGCTTTATGTCAATGACTGCGTAGGCACACGTCCCAACTCCATCTCGACCGTTAAGATGATCTCTAATAGACTCATGTATTTACACCGCATCTTATGGAGGAAGTTACGCGTCTATGCATCTATATAAGGGTGATCCCTCAATCCTCATCACCCATGAGGTACAATTTACTTTCACCTTACCGTGCACTTAACCACCCTCATTAAGACTCTGAATTGAACGTTGAAGTGCTAACCGCCAACGCACTTGTAGGTACCTTTCACTTCCACCGTGAAGCCCCAACCCCTGCCACACCGGAGCACCATGAACATCCATCTAGATTCATTAATTGTCACCTGATCAATCAATTTTTATTTTTTTTTGAGAACCGGACCAATCAATTATATAATGTTCATGTATTAAAGTATAATTATCATGATTAATTCATTTAAATTTGTGTCGTATGCATAAACAATAACGAAAGTTGGTGTGCATTTTTTTATGAGCTAAAAATTAAGTGATGCAATGCAAGGATTAAAAAACAGCATAGTTCCAAAAACAAAATGACAATAATTTCAATGACAAACATGGTTGAAATATTGAATATTGACGCATTGGCTAAACTTTTCTTCCCTAAATTAGTTGTCACATGCTTGATTCCAATTTCAAGCTGTTGATTATTTTTTTCAACCTCTAATAACCCTCTCTCTCTCTCTCAAGGTAGTAACCAGTAACATAATTCCTCTTTTTTAAGTTTTGAAACCCATGACCTTGTTTTGAAATCTTTTTAAGACTCTTTTTTGAAAATTTAGAGGAGAGGAAATGAAAGGACTTTGGGGAGTGAGAGAAGAAAAAAGATAAAAACTTAAAAAAAAATCCTTTCAAAAATCGATAACTATCAATGTTGAAAATCGTTCTTAGCTTCACTATTTGTACTCAGACACCTCAAAATAACGTATTTATCTCTGGACACAGTTAACTGTATATGAAAGTTAATTGTCATTTCAGATCAAGACCTGCATATTTAGAAGAAAAAAATTGAAAAAAAAAACTCTATCAACAAAAAAGTGTCATATATTTTTCATTTATTTTTTCATTGCTTTATTTATAATTGTTTTTTCCTTCCTACGACACTTAATTGTCGTATGGTTGTTTTTTGTTCCTATATATGCAGGTCTAGATCTAGAATGACAGTTAGTTAACTATCGTAGACGAGCGAACGACAATTAAGCGTTGTTGGTGGCAAAAGTGTCATTCGGGGGTACTTGTGAGCAAATAGTGAAGCTAAAGAGCAATTTTCACATGTACTCCAGCCCACCAAAGAAAAGCCCAAAGTAAATTTTAGACTATTTCTTTTCACACCTTCCGCTCTTCTCGCACACCTTCCAAAATCCCAAAAGTACCTTTGGATTTTCAGATTATATAATCTGAAATGAAGTTTTTCCCTATACTTTCGACAAACGAGGATGTATTAGGGACATTTTGATTATAAAATCCAAAAAGTCATATTTTTGGATTATAAAATTAAGATACTCTCTAATACACCATCTTTTGCCAAAAGAAGTAATAGGAAAAACATATTCGGATTATATAATCCAAATGGTATCAACAAAGGACCGAACTTGTTTGTGCCATAGATAGCCAGATTAAAACCATACTAATCATGTGACATGGCTAATAAAATGTATATGAAGTAGCTAAAGTGATTTTCTTAGTATATATGAAATATTTTGGATGAAATACTTTGTTTTTTTTTCTTCGAGAACTTATCTTAAGACATCCTTTAACTAGATCAAGTTTATATAATTTTCAAATAGTCTTCATACTTTTTTTTTTTTTACACAAAGTCTTCATACTTATATGTTTAGTTTTTTATGCCAAATCCATCAATATTTTTAAAAAGGAACAAAACACGATTCATCGACGGCTCATCTGACTGTTTGGTTCCGCGTTTCCGCAGTCCAAACCCACGTTTCACTCTCCAAACGCAGTTTTTCAATTTCATAAGATGTTTGGCCAGATTCAAACGCGATTCTGAAAACGTGCTTCAACCACCAAAACGCGAGTCCACTAGAAGCCACAAATTGTAGCTTCTGCGGCAGCTCAAATCGATTTTGGATTTCTTTTTTGGTGACAAATCTATTTTCCCAAATTACCCATGCTTCAACTCAAGCCCCAATGTTTATTTTCTTTCTCAAGCTGCAATCTTTTATACTCTACGCTTTTTTCTTAAATTTCCAGAATTAGAGAAAAACGAAAGTGGGGTTCAAGAGTGAGGAAATTGTGCAATTTTCATAGAAGCATCAATGAAGAACACAGTGAAAAATTAGAAAATTTGACAAATAAAAATATAATTAAAGGGAAGAAAGGATAATGTCATCCATGGAATTGAACAAATTGAGAGGGACGAGCATCAATATTACAGAAGAATCAACTTGAGAGAGGTGAATTTTGGCAAGCGAGAGACAATGAATGGGTGAGGTAAGAGTTCGTAAAATGGTCCTCGAGCTTAGCTCAGTTGGTAGGGGGTTCGAACCCTGACACCCCACTTCTCCACATTTAATATGTGTGAGCTCTAGCCACTAGGCTATTTGACAAAAAAAAAAGAGTTCATAAAATGAATTCAATTACCTATTATATATTTTTATTAATTAAAGAGAGGTTCTAGAGAATTCTTGTTTGGTTTTCTTTCAAAATTATTTTTATTAATTTTATTTTAAAATGAATATGAAAAATAACTCAATTGAATCTACCAAAAGAAGTAATAATAATAATTCAATTGTACAACTATTTTTGTACAACTTTTGAGACAACCTTGTTTTCTCTCTTTTCATTGGTCAAAAACAATGGAGAGAGAAAAAGGAAGAGAGAGAATAAGAAAATAATGTGAGTATGAAAGAGAAAGTTGCACAAAAATGGTTGTACAGATATCATTTCCCTTTAAATTTAACTTCAAGTCCACTTTGAGTTTATCATTGTTGTCATTTTCAGACCAAGTGCAATGTGAGTGTTGAAAGTGGGATTCAACACTTGTGACCTTTCCAATGGTGTGTTGAAAGTGGGGGAAAAGTGATGTGGAGGAGAGAGGTGTTGAATGGATTCAACATTGTTTAATGGTCTGCGACAGGGACACGTG
>Ga0315914_1008713_pt1 | contig 13375 bp, 11 predicted proteins | sample MpolenodulesMG_FD_203920 | JGI IMG/M metagenome (GOLD analysis project Ga0315914, IMG submission 203920) | Medicago polymorpha root nodule microbial communities from Los Angeles, California, United States - elongated nodules | ecosystem: Host-associated > Plants > Roots > Nodule | place: USA...
TCGTTCGCATACCCTTTGCAATTACAGCTTATGGTAAGCATTTCAGTGTTTGGACTTTAACTTTTAGATGGTATTTAACATGTGAAGTCAATTGATACATACGTGGCAACTGTCAAGAACCAAATCGACCCAAAAGCTTAAATTGTTAGGTGGAAGCAGATGAATGTTTTCAACATGGACAGTTTTATAATACGAGTTCTTAATTATAATATAATGCTAATATTCTCAACAATTTGATTTAATGCCAGGAACTGCTGCAATGCTGCTTGTTATAGTCTGGAAACCTTACACTGGTTTTCTGTCAATCTCTGGACTATTGAGGTATTATCATCAATGGGTCATACTTGTCCATTTAAGACATTTTTAATGGATATTCAATGGAATATCAGCAAGAGAATGCTGCTTCTAAATATGAAGGAGAAGGACTACTTAATGTGACTCTTATCGATAGAAATTTCTTATAAATTTATAAATTTGATTGGTGATTAAATGCTACAAACTTTTAGAGTTTTTGTTGGAGACAACATATGTTGCCATGAAGTACCGGAAAAACAATGACGCTTTTTTGCATGTTTGGTTAAATGAGTATACTTTCTTATATTAGTGTTGTATTAAGATGGTCTTGCTAGTAAATATTGATGCTCGATACATTGCTGTTTTTGGAACTTTTAGCTGCAACATATATAATTGGTAGGGGATAAGAGTTTGGTTGTTTACTACCCCTTGTCTAGACTTGTTAACGGTTCTACATTTAACTTGGCCGTAATCAAATGAAATTTGATATTTCATATCGTGCAACACTTTTTATTTATTATTATTAGTATTATTATTATTATTATTATTATTATTATTTTGAAGGGTTTATTATTATTATTATTATTATTTTTTATATTTGATCTTGATTTTCCTATTTATTTAGGTTTGGGTATATGTATCCCTATAAATAGGGATTGGTGTTTAGTCTTTTGTATGAAGTTCGCATCAAGCTATTATCAATAATATTCAAACTCTTATTATTTTTCTCATCATTTTATCTAAAATATCACAACTTCAACATTCATCTACCAAGACGTTTTTGTCTTATTTTGGTTGCCTCAAAACTCTGCAGGATTATTATGGTTGTCGAAGCATTATGTGCTGGATGTTTTATGAGCCTTTACATTGGTAAGTTATAATCCTTTCGTATTTTTAAAGGAGGTTAACAAAGCTATAAACTTCCTATTAAGATTAGTTTCTTTTATGGGAACATTGTTTTATAAAAAAGTTAAACATATATAAGGACATTTAAAGAAAAGCTTTTAGCCTTCAGGTGCCACAACCATTCATTGGATGAAAAACCTGGGAACATTTATTGATATGTAGTAAATTATATTATGTATAAAAAAAAGTGAACAAGCTTAAGATTGTCTTTTTGAAAAACTATAATAGTGTATTGAGTCTTGGGGAGGGGAGGACAGCACCTCTAATTGGCTGAAAAATCTGGAAATATGTATTGCATTCTACCCATCTACCCTACTGATGAAATATTTATGTATTTTCTGCAAATTCACTTCACTTATATAATAATAAGATCCCATTTTTGTATATTTGTTATCGTAGTAGTATTTTTATGTAATTCTTCCTATGTGCTTTTTCTGTATAAGCAGGATACATACACCAGTACAATTCATTGAACTCCCATCCTGATGTTCTGAAGTCCTTGTATTCACCCCTACAACCAGCAAGTTCTTTGGAGGGTCTAAGGCAAACATTTTGTAATTTAGTTTCTTTCTTAATTACTTCATCATTCAATATCCACGTTTAATTCTCAAACCACAAAATGCACCATGATCTACCTACTGCACCTTTTATGCATTCCATTCATGTTATGCAAAAGCACAGGTGCAAATTGCATATGCAAACCCATCAAACATTGCGTTTCTGGATTGTGAAGAACCACAAAATTACTTTGTTTGGCAAATCATAGTATTTCAGAATGCACAGAAATATGCCTTTTGTGCATTCCATTCATGTCACGCAAATATAAAAGAAATTGAAATTACATTTGCAAACACATACCAAACACTGGGTTCTTGGATTGCGAAGAATGTAAACTGTGTAATTAGTATGCCTTGATGCAACAGGTACTATGATGGTAGGCTCTCTGATCAGCAAATGGCTTTGTTACAATATCAGCGTGAAAATCTTCATTTTTTGAGTGAGGAGGTATCTCAGGATTTGAAGCTTTCGCTTGTTTGTTTCATTATATACACTTTAACTTGTACTGATAGTGTAGAGGTTCCACTGTGCATAAATTAATTCATTGACATTTTGTCTTGCAGATTCTTCGTTTGCAAGAGTCGTTGAGCAAATATGAAGGAACTGATGATCGAAGCACACCTCAGGTAATAATGAACACAGATAAACTATTCCTCTTCCTAGTCTTCACTTTTTAAACTTAATTTTAAATTCTTAGGTGTTATGTCTCTCTATTTGATATTATGTTCTATGCCCATGACATTGAGTATGTGTTGTTGTGGCTTATCCATCTAGACTATTTAATATGAGATAGAAAATGTCTTTGTTGAAATAGTAGATTAGTAGTGATGTACTGCAATCTGAATTCACCTTGTGATGTAAACCAGAGTACCATGTTGAAGTTTATTCAATTTATATTCAAAATCCTTCCTGCTAAAAAACAGTTCTCTATTCAACCCTGACACCGACAGTTGAGATCTTCAAGATTGGTTGGCATCTAGTTTTCGATACATAATTGTAGCCCTACAATCAATCTTTCCATTTTTTAGGGAACAAATTTCTTTTATTGCTCTTTGACCTTGCTCATTATATTTAATAACTTTTGGAATATATTTCCTCTGGAAAAAAAAATTGGAATATATTTATAGTGGGGGAATTTCGTAAATCTTGTTTCAATTACCTTTAAACCTATTGTTGTCATCCATTTCATTGATAGTTGAAAAATTATTTTGCATAGGAATGACAACGAGTCAAGTTTAGCAGAGCTCGGACTTGATAAAATTAGGTTCCACTCACTTAGAATATGTCATGTCAGGATAAACCTGGCAAAAATTTGAGCCTGTTTTCTCAACTTGAGCTCAAAACCCACTGAAGCTCAATGAACCAAACTTGAACTCAGTAAAACTTCGAGCCTTGTAGATTAAATAACAATGAGCTAGGCTTGAATTGTATAGTTTATACAAACCAAATATAGAATTTTAATAACAAAACAAAAAACTCCATACTAGCATAGCTCCTTAACAACTCTTGGTTTCCGTAAATATTTGTGGCTCCATCTTTGTCTAGTTGGGGAAATAAATTGCTTATATTGCAGGTTGACCTTGCTCATCTACTAGCCGCTCGTGACCAAGAATTGCGTACAATTTCTGCAGAGGTAATTACTGTCCTGTTCTAGTTTTAAATGTTATTGCATACAGCTACAAGTACCTAGCACACTCTCCTAACTAGCTACAATACTTTCACATGAAGATAACTCTAGTAGGTAGGTTGGACAGTTAAGTGAGATGTAGAACCTAAGATAGGTCGAACAGTTAAGTGACGAAAGCTAAGTGAGTTATTTGAAGTTGATTAGTTCACAGCTTGTATTATATTTTTCCCATCCCAGCCTTCAAATGATGGCTAGTCTGGAAGTTTTGGAGGACACCATTGGTCATGAGATTCTAAACATCGAGATTCCATTTGTGCAAATAGAGCAATTAGTTAAGTATTATGCTCTATAAATCTTATGGCCTTCATTTTTTTTTCTTTCAGAACTCGTTTTACTTTAGTGGTGTTTTTCTGCTAAATTGGAATTGGAATTACTTCAAACATTATGATCAGTCGATATTGACATAATTATTCATCTGAGAAATTAGTATATTATTGAATTTACACTATAATTCAATAAATTAGTGATTTTAACAATATGTCTTACCCCACCAACTCATTTTTAAATGTCACCAGATATCATTCAAACCCAATTGCTCGAACTAAACGGATCCTTGCTTGAAATTTTTGTTACAGATGAACCAAGTACAATCTGAACTAAGGCTTGCAAGGTCCTTGATTGCTGAAAGGGACTCGGAGATCCAACGTGTCCGCACGACTAACAATCAGGTATCATGCAGGATTTACTAATACTAAAGGGGTTAAATGTTTTTTATTTCTAAAAACTTGGTAAAATTTGATTGGATCACTTTAAAAAGTTTATTCATTTTAGTCTTATGTTAACAAAAATTGCATTTTTTAGTCCCTTGGTATTTAGTATTTTAACAGTAAACTAAAATCAGACAAACCAATTAGGGTTGACACAGACGATTGGACCTTCCATTCACACTTGCTGTGACTTGAGTTCAACTCTGGAATTTATCAAGTCATAAGCTATATGTAAATTCCATTGTAAATCATCGCTAAAGTCGGTGGTTCTTTCCGGCCTTGCATAAAGGTGTCCCTCCCCTAATTTATTTTTTTTGTATTCCAAAAAAAATGCACACAGTTTTTGTATCTTTTAAGTATTAAAACCAATAAAATATTTTGGTAAAAAAATTAATAAATAGTTTGGAGATCAAAATCACACTTTATCAGTTGTATTGGAATTAAAAATACATTTAACCATACTAAAATTATACTACCTTCGACTATTAGATGCTCATAGTAGAATTCTGGTTATAATCATTACAGTATGTAGAAGAGAATGAAAGACTCAGAGCTATTTTAGGAGAATGGAGCACCCGAGCTGCCAAGGTATTATACGTAATTAACTGTAATATGCAAATATCTATCGTTGGAATGATGTTTTGAGCTTTATGGTTGTTGAAATGTTCTACTAAAACCTTTTATTAATGATGTTATGAAAGCTTGAGCGAGCACTGGAGGCCGAGCGGATGTCAAATATTGAATTACAAAGGAAGATTCCAACGGTAAGAAGTCAAACACATATGTCAGTAGAAGCAACTGATCAAGGAGCATAATTCACTAACTAAGCAAAAGGACAGAACCATCGCTGTCGTGTGGAGATCCAATGTACCTTGTTTATGTGGAGCATTTCACCTTGTTCTCACTTTTATAAACATGCAGTGAATTTGTATCCAAAGAACCATTGCTGTTTTGTGGAGATCCAATGTACATATATTAGCTCCAAACAGGGTTTTATTTTTGTGCTAAGAGAATTGACAATGATCAAGTTTGATTTAAGCTGTGTGTCTTGTATGCTCAACATTTGCATTTTTCTTGTAAAGTCTTAGGTTACACTTTAGACTCCTCTTCGATGCTAACGACATGCTTGCAACTTGCAACTCTTCCTTGTTCTGTTATTACTTGCCGCACAACCATTTCTGTTCCTCCGCCTATCCACCATAAGCAACTGCAACATTGCAGTGTAGACGTGTTTTTGTGGACCTTCTTCCTCTGCATTCACCCCCTCATTTGCATTTCTCTTGTCACACTCTTCAAATATTTTCTCTTATATAAAAGGTGGACTACCAGCTGCTTCAAACATTGAGAAAATGGATTACGGATTTGGTCGTTGGTGCCAAGCAGTTTATGATTGAGTTAAAAAAAATTAACAGAACTATCTTAGATTATTTTCCAAGTTTCAAGTTGGAGGCACAAATGGAGTTGCAATCAAGAACTAATTATTGAGGCAAATATCTTCATCTTTAACCTGATTCTTTAATATATGTGTTTCCTTTTTATTTTAAATTACAAAAAAAAAGTACCATAAGTTTATGGTAAAATTGATTTGAAAACATAAGCATCTTATCAACTACTCACATTTTTTAGTCAGTTAAGTAACTCATTTTTTAGTCTTGCTCTATAGCAAGAATTTAAGGACTACAAAATCTTAGGAGTTTAACTTTCATTTTTTTTTTTTGACAAAACTTAGGAGCTTAACTTAAAAATCGCAAGTACCGTAAATAATTTAATCCGAAAGTTAACCAAAACATGAAGAGAAAAAAATACAATAATTTTTTCTTATATCAAATGTAAATTAAAGCAACAATAAAGAATAAAAATTGGGTAAACCAAAATAAATAAATAAATAAATAAAAACTGGCAATAGCTACTTAAAAAAGTTGGGCAAAATGCATTTCAAGAAATCAATTTTATTCATAATTGACCGTTTACTAAATATATTACTAATGTATTTTCCTACGTAAACAAATAGGTTATTTGTAAGAAACTCATTGTCTATTTCATTCATAATAATTTTTATTGTTGTAAAAGTTTTCTCTATAATCGTTATTTATACTCAAATATCAAACCATTATCAATTATTTAATTTTTTTTCTTACTTTCTTATTTATACTAATTTTCGACATCTGAGCTTGCTGAGATAATTCAATACTTATTAGTTAAGGTAGCCACATATAAATACATAACCAATCAATTAAAAATTTATTTATTTATTTTTAGCCAAGGCTACCCCTCCTGCATGCAAGGCTACGCCCCTGAATACGTTTTAATAAGAGGCAGCCGCTTGTAAGATAACATTTGACTTTGAATTTGAATTTGGATTTGCATTCTGATTCCTTTCTAGTAGGAAATGAGAGAGTGTATTTCGATATCCAGGTCGGAAATGCTTGCTGGGAACTTTACTGCCTGGAACATGGTATTCAGGTACCTACCTACACAATCTTAAAACCTATTTTTCTTCTTTCATTTCTTAAAAATCGGTTTGGTTATATGGTTTTTTCAGCCTGATGGGAAGTTGTCCGTGGACGGAGGTGAAATCTTCTTTGACAGCTTTTTCAGCGAAACTGTAACTGGAAAACACGTTCCACGTGCGGTATTCCTTGATCTTGAACCCACCGCCATTGACGATGTCAGGTCCGGTGCCTACCGTGAACTCTTCCAACCCGACCAATTCATCAGCGGTAAAGAAGACTCCGCCAACAGTTTTGCACGTGGTCGTACCAGTGAGTCATCTCTCATCTCAGAACATTATGACGTAATTTGATCCATGTAGCCGACCCCACTTAGTGGGAGAATGTTTGATTATTTTGTTGTTATATGATTGATTGTGATTCAGTTGGGAAAAAGATTGTTGATCTTTGCTTGGATAGAATCAGAAAGATTGCAGATAACTGCGCTGATCTACAAGGTCTCTTGTTGTTCAATGCCGTGGGTGGCGGCACAGGCTCTGGTTTGGGTTCACTTCTATTGGAGCATCTCTCTGCTGAATACGGTAAAAAAATCAAGCTTGGCCTGGCCGTATATCCATCTCCCCATGTTTCAACCTCTGTCCTAGAACCCTACAACACCGTCCTTTCAACCAGTGTTCTCCTTGAACATACTGATATGGCCGTGCTTCTCGACAATGAATCGGTCTATGATATTTGCAAGCGCTCCCTTGATATCGAGCGACCCACTTACAACAACCTCAATTGTCTTATCTCTCAGGTAAATTTACTCAATATTGATTAGGCATTCGATCGAATATTGATATTTATTTGATTTGATTTTGATTGTGTTGGTGATTTCGTCCCTCACTACCTCTTTGAGGTTTGGTGCATCGGTGAATGTTGATGTCAATGAGCTTCAAACCAATTTGGTTCCTTTTCATAGGACCCATTTCATGCTTACCTCATATGCCCCTTTTATTTCTGCCAAGAAACCTTACCATGACCAGCTTTCTTCTGCTGAGATCACCAATCATGTTTTTAACCCTTCTTCCTTGATGGTTAAGTGCAACCCTCGATATGGAAAATACTTAGGTTGTTGTTTGATGTATCATGGTGATATTGTGCCTAAGGACGTGGTTTCTGCAATAGCCACCATTAAGAGAAATGAAACCCTTCAATTTGTGGATTGGTGTTCAGCTAAGTTCAAGGTAGGTATCAATTATTATCCTTGAACTGTTGTTCCTGGTGGTGATCTTGCCAAGGTGCAGAGGGCTGTAGGAATGATCTCTAACTCTACCAGTGTCGCTCAAGTGTTTTCCAGGATTGACCATAAGTTCGATCTTATGTATGCCAAGCGTGCTTTTGTGCACTGGTATGTGTGTGAGGGTATGGAAGAACGTGAGTTATCACAGGCTCGCGAGGAGGAGTATGAGGACTTTGCGCCCTACTCTAATGATACTTGGGAAGTTGAAAGTGATGACTGCGAGGAGTCTGATCTTATGTGTAATAAGCATGCTTTTGTGCACTGGTATGTGACCGAGGGTATGGAAGAAGGAAGCTCGTTAGAATCTTGCTTCTCTCGAGAAGGATTATGAGGAATTTGCTCCCTACTTTGGTGATGCCGAGGGTGGTGTTTGGTGACACTGAGGAATTTGCTCCCTGAGGAATTATTAAATTGTGAAAGATAGTTATACATGATTCAATCCAAAACAGGTGCAAATTTCAAAATTTAACTTCTTCAGTTCCTGTAAATCATTTAAGGTATACCCTTTAGTCAATGTATATGCGTGTAGGTGTCCATATTTTAATGTATGGATGTCTTTGGTGCAACATTTGTGGTGTCTTGTATTCTTTTATTTGATAATCTATGATGATGGTTTTTTTTATTGAATTTGATAGTTTGTTGCTATGATGCACAAACACGATGTTGACACTGACATGCGAACACTGATAATATAAGATGATGGTTTTTTCATTTAATTTGATAGTTTTGTTGTTATGAAGTACATATACGGACACGATACTGATAGTGACATGTAGGCACTTATAATTTATGATGTGAATTTTTTAGTTACTTTGATATTTTGTTGCTATGAAGCAGAAACACGATACTGAGACATGGACATTAATAATATATGATGACGATTTTTTTGTTGAATTTGATAGTTTGTTGCTATGAAGCACATACAAGGATACGATAATGATAATTTATGACGTGATATTTTTTTTATTTAATTTGATAGTTTGTTGCTATGAAGCACATATACGAACACGACACTGATACCGACAAGGAGACACAATAACTTGAGAAAATAATAGTGATTGAAAGAAACCACGTGTACCAGTGGTGTCGTGTAGGTGTCTGTGTCGGTTAACGAACTTCTTCAATATGAAGTGCCGGTGATATGTAGGTTTGTTGCGTTAAGAATGATGTGAATGTGTGATGATTGTTCAAGACAATATAATAATTTAAGAATCGCGATATTACACTATCCTGATATGGACAAGTAGACGCAATACTAATTTAAGAATGAAGTGTCCGTGATACATAGGTTTGTTGCGTTAAGAATATAGTTACAGTGATAATTAGCTTATTGTTTCTTCAACTTTAGGCAGGTTATACTACTTTGGCTGTAGGAGCTCAATGGATATTTCAGCCCGTGCAAGGATTGATTTCTCCAGTGTTATGTAGCTGTGATGTTCTTCTTTTGCTGTTGACAGGTTTGGTACCAGAACTAATGTGATTAATTGTTCTCGGTTCTTTTAATCGGGTGTGGATAGTTTTCTGATTGGTGTGCCGCATTTGCAAAATTCATCAGAAGAAATCGTGTGATAATGTTATCCTAGGCTTCTGTTAATCGAATTTGGCTAGGGTAATTGGCTAGCATTTAAATTTTGGTGAATTAAAGAGGCTAAAAGCCCATTTACAAGCTTAATAAATATTATTTTATTAGGCATTAGTTGAGATTCAAAGCACTTCTTATTGGGTTCAAATTCCGCGTCTTTACTGTTTCTGGAATCTTTCAACAATATCTGGTTTATCAAGTGCAGAAGATACGGTTGCAAGTAATTCGTTCAATTGCTAGTGCTTTTTTTTCATAGAGCATATGTCCATGAGCATTTGTTTTGAAATATTAACTGATAGGACTCTGGAATCTGAAAGTTCAATACAGTTAGATAGATCTATGAAACATTAGAGTTACCAAAAGAAGTTTTGCTACATGTATCTACGAGGTTTCTTTTATGTTCTTAATCATTGATGTTATTTCTCAGGGCTATTATAGTTTCAGCCAGAAGTTGAAATTTATCGTTCGCATACCCTTTGCCATTACAGCTTATGGTAAGCATTTCAGTGTTTGGACTTTAACTTTTAGATGATATTTAACATGTAAAGTCAATTGATACATATGTGGCAACTGTCAAGAACCAAATCGACCCAAAAGCTTAAATTGTTAGGTGGAAGCAGATGAATGTTTTCAACATGGACAGTTTTAGATTACTAGTTCTTAATTGTAATATAATGCTAATATTCTCAACAATAAAATATTCTGGATGCATGTTGATCTATCTTTTATGCATTCCATTCATGTTAAGCAAAAGCGCAAATGCAAATCACATTTGCAAATACACACATCAAACATTGGGTTTCTGGATTGTGAAGAACCACAAAATTAGAAACTTTGTTTGGCAAACCATAGCATTTCTGATTGCACGGAAATCTACCTTTTATGCATTCCATCCATGTTACACAAAATAATAAAAAAATCTGAATTACATTTGCAAACACTGTTCTTGGATTGTGAAGAATGTAAACTGTGTAATTAGTATACCTTGATGATGCAGTAGGTACCATGATGACAACCTCTCTGATCAGCAAATGGCTTTGTTGCAATAGCAGCGTGAAAATCTTCGTTTTTTGAGTGAGTAGGTATCTCAGGATTTGAAGCTTTCGCTTGTTGTTTGATTATATACACTTTAACTTGTACTAATAGTGTAGAGTTTCTACTATGCATAAGTTAATTCATTAACATTTGGTCTTGCAGATTCTTCGTTTGCAAGAGTCTTTGAGCAAATATGAACAAACTGAAAGATTGAAGCACACCCCAAGTAATAATGAACACAGATAAACTATTTGTCTGCCTAGTCTTCACTGCATCAACTTAATTTTAAATTTTTGTGTTACGTCTCTTTTTTTTTTATCATTGTTTATGCCCATGACATTGAGAATGTGTTGTTGTGGCTTATCCATCTAGAATATTCAATATGAGATAGAAAATGTCTTTGTAGAATTAGTAGATTAGCAGCAAAGTATATTATTGAATTTATACCATGAATAAGTAAATTAGTGATTTGAACAATATGTCTGATCCCGCCAACGGCCAACTCATTATTGGAATATCTATAGGAGTTTAACAAAATTAAGTCACCATTTATTATTCAACCCCACTTGCTCAAAACTAAAGGGATCCTTGCTTGAAATTTATGTTACAGATGAACCAAGTGCAATCTGAACTAAGGCTTGCACGGTCTTTTATTGCTGAAAGGGACTCGGAGATCCAACATGTCCGCACAACCAACAAGCAGGTATATTGCCGGTTTTACTAATACTAAAGGGGTTAAATGTTTTTTTATTTGTATAAACTTGGTAAAATATGATTAGATCTCTTTAAAAATATTATTTGTTTGTCTTAAATTTAATAAAAATAGCACTTTTAGTCCCTTAGTAGTATTTTACAGTAACTAAAAGCACACTAACCAATTAGGGTTGACACAGACGAATGGACCATCCATTTGCACTTGCTGTGACTTGAGTTCATGTCTGGAATTTATCAAGTCATAAGCTATATGCAAATTCCATTGTAAATCATCGTTAAAGTCAGTGGATTTTCCCGATCTTGCATAAAGGTGTCCCTCGCCTTATTTAATTTTTTTGCATTCCAAAAAAAAGAGGTAATTATTTTGGAGATCATAATCAAACTTTATCAATTGTATTGTAACTAAAAATATATTTAACAATACTAAAATTAAACTACCTTTGACTATTAGATGTTCATAGTAGAATTCTTGCTATAATCATTACAGAATGTAGAAGATAATGAAAGACTCAGCTATTTTAGGAGAATGGAGCACCCAAGCTGCCAAGGTATTCTTCTACTGACATTGCTTTAGAATAATATTTTGAGCTTTATGGTTGTTGAAACGTTCTGCTAAAACCTTTTCTTAATGATGTTATGAAAGCTTGAGCGAGCATTGGAGGCCGAGCGGATGTCAAATATTGAATTACAAAGGAAGACTCCAACTGCAAGAAGTCAAACACATATGTCAGTAGAAGCAACTGATCAAGGAGCATAATTCACTAACTAGGCAAATGGACAGAACCATTGATGTTGTGTGAAGATCCAATCAATGTACATATATTAGCTCCAAACAGGGTTTTATTTTTGTGCTAAGAGTAGTCACAATGATCAAGTTTGATTTTAAGCTGTCTTGTATGCTCAACATTTGCCTTTTTTCTTGTAAAGTCTTTGGTTACAAAATAGAAAGTTTCTATCTATAGCGCGAATTTCATTGTCACCACCGTCATAATCAGACCATCAACACCACGAGCACCACCACAATCAAAAACCTCAATTTTTATTTCCCCTATTTCAGGGCTGTTCCAGTGGCATTTTAGACTCCTCTTTGATGCTAATGATGTGTTTTTAACTTGCAAACCTTTCATTATTAACCAAAATCAATTTTATAAAATCTCCGTAACAAAAAAAATCAATTTTTGTTAGAACAAAACACAATGCAAGCTGCATATTTGCTTCCACGGCAGTCCACCTAGTGCGTGTGCAGTTGTTATCCCCTGTTTCAAGCCAATCGTGCGGTGGGCAATTGTAATTTTCTCTTGTTCCAAATGCAAGCTATATAGCCCTCCTTGCCTCTATTACGAATGGTGTTTGAACCCCAAGGAATGTTTACTGAGAAAGAGCTGAGGTAGTTTTAGAGGTGTTTGGGACTTTTGGTGTGGCTTGTGGGGCGGTTCAGCAGTGTTTTTATGCTGCTGATGCTGTGTTTTTAGGCTTCTGTTTTTTCTGGTTTGGTATCTGTTTTGTGGGGCGGCTCAGCAGCGTTTTTCTGCTGCTCCTGCTGCTGCTGTGTTTTTAGGCTGCTGTTTTTTCGGGTTTGGTGGCTGTTTTGGGGTAACCGATCAGTTTTTGGCCCTGTGTATATATAAGCTGTTTCAAAAAAACTTAATGTATAAAAACCACTCAACTTAGCATTCAAGAGATGGAGGTGAGCCAAGAAACATCCCAAAAGAATAATGAGACGTCCATCAACAACCTTGAACACAAATCAGCCGATTGTAACAACAAATGGCAACAACATAAAGTGAAGATTTTGGTGGCAATACTTGTGAACAAGACTTACAACATAATTGAATTGGCGAGTGGAAGCTTTGAACCGATGAGAAGGGAGAAAAGCGAGGAAGAAAAAATTGAGGGAAGTAGGAAAAAAGTGAGAATAATGAGGGATGAGCAATGGATGAGAGAAATAAGACTCTTAAGAAGGAAGAGGAGGAAGAAAGACAAGTCAAAAGTCTAATAAAAAAATTGTCCATATTTCATGTCAATTTCCCCTCTTCTGATTTTGTTCAAGAAGAAAGTTTGTTGTCACTAACCGAGAAAAATGAAAGATTTTGAGTGCTTTACTATACCATGCTATATTGGAAAGTTGTCCATCGATAAATGTTGTGAAAATGATTCAAA
>Ga0315914_1008716_pt1 | contig 13370 bp, 15 predicted proteins | sample MpolenodulesMG_FD_203920 | JGI IMG/M metagenome (GOLD analysis project Ga0315914, IMG submission 203920) | Medicago polymorpha root nodule microbial communities from Los Angeles, California, United States - elongated nodules | ecosystem: Host-associated > Plants > Roots > Nodule | place: USA...
ATTTAAGTTGTATTTCAAAGCAAGCTTAATTTTTGTTTTTCATGTTCTTGCATATTATGATCTAAATGAGTGTGTGTCAAATAGATCTATGAAGTTGCAGGGAACCTTTGGACCAAAAAAGGAGAAGAGCAAGAAGCTGCAAAGAAGGAATTCATAGAAGCCCTCAAACTCTTGGAGCAAGAGTTGGGAGACAAGAATTTTTTTGGAGGAGACAAGTTTGGTTTTGTTGATGTAGCATTTATTCCACTCTACAATTGGTTTAGAGGCTATGAGGCCTTTGGCAAGATCAGTGTAGATAAGGAGTGCCCTATGTTCAATGCTTGGGCCAATCGATGCATGCAGATTGAGAGTGTTTCCAAGTCACTCCCTAATCAGGATAAGGTCCATGATTTGATTGTGGAGCTCAAGAAGAAGTTTGGCTTTGAGTAGGTTGGAGGTGTTAGGTTAAGTTTATGTTTGGATGGTTTCAGTTGTCTTAACCTTTCTGATGGAATAATTATGTAATAAAAAGGGCACTTTGATGTGCCAAACTTTTTGGTTTTTGTAAGAAAGTAGTTTCAAAGGCTTGTGAACTGTGATTGATCTTTGATCTGTTAACTGGTCTTTTAATTGAGTATATTATGAGATTAATTACTAGAGTTGGATGGATTACCAGAGCTTGGGTTGAAGCCAAGAATATGATACTTGAGTATATGGACTGCAAAGCTCTCTCAAAAGAGTGTTACTAGAGTTTGTATGCAGAAGATAGTTTCATATAGAGAAGCGAAAAATAATGGTTTATTTTCATAATAAAGAAAACAATGAGTACAAAAAGAATAAAAGGAAACAATATTGTTTTGATATTTTTTAAATTTCTGAAAATCCTTTATCTATTTTCAAGAAATCTAAAAGAAAATGATGAGGAAAATATTGTAACTGTATTTTTTTATGTTTATTTGTTGAAGTGAAAATGAAAACATGTAAAATAAATTAGGTCTAAGATATGCAATTTTTAAACAAGCAGAGGCATACACTGCATTTGATTCCTGCAGGCCAACAAGCTGCCTCATTTCATTAGGTATTAATTTTAGGGAAATGTTAACGAGTGCCTCGGGGGCACTTGATAAGGAATTATTAAAAGAAATATTACCTTAGAAAATGTGTATTATTTTTGAAAGTTGGAAAAGTGTTTTTTTCAATACAAATCTTATCTTTTCCTTTTACTTTTAGTTTCTTAACCAGTGCCCCGGAAGCACCGGTTAACAAGACCCTTAATTTTATTCAATATCTTTCCATCTAGCACCAAGTCTGTAGTTTTGTCTATTGTATTTGTTGCTTTTGATTTGTTGTTACTTCTTGTGATGGCCAACATATATGAGAAGTTTGTCTAACAAGACCCTTATTCAATATCTTACCATCTAGCACCAAGTCTGTAGTTTTGTCTATTGTATTTTGTTGCTTCTGATTTGTTGTTACTTCTTGTGATGGCCAACATATATGAGAAGTTTGTCTAACATTGACACTTTAGATTGATAATGCAGTCGATATTCGACATGTATTGGACACAAAGCCATCACATATATAGTTACATTTTCCCATTTTTATTTTCTTAAATTATTATCGGTATCAATTTGTTAATATCAATGTCGTGATCAACGTTCGTGTTTGTGTCGGTATTTAATAGCAAATAAATGGTCTCAAAGATAATAATAGTAATATCCGTCCAATTCCCAACTTTTGTTATATTTCCCTTTTTTATTGTTTTTTTTTTAAACTAGGTATCCGATCCAAGGACCGACTAGTCCGAGGGGTCCAAATTTCCCTTGTTTATTGTTATTTCAAGCTTCTCAACATTTTCTATAAATTGAGAACCCAAACCATTCACTTCTACATCCAACATCAATTTTATTTTGTTGAAGGATGTCTTGTGTCTCAGCAATGTCAGATGACGTAATCCTATTAAATTTCTGGCCAAATCCTTATGGCATGAGGGTCTTAATTGCACTTGAAGAAAAGGGTGTTTGGTGTTGGAACAAAAATGAGGATTTCAGTAACAAGAGTCCTTTACTCCTACAAATGAATCCAATTCACAAGAAAACTCCAGTTTTACTCCATAATGGCAAATCCATTTGTGAGTCACTAAACATTGTTGAATATATTGATGAGGTTTGGAATGATCGTTCTCCTTTTTTGCCTTCTGATCCTTACCAAAGATCTCAAGCTAAATTCTGGGCTAACTATGTTGACACTAAGGTACTTCTTGTGCTTCAATACCATGATTATATCTCTAAGACAAAATTTAGGTGCATTTTCATATGTAAATTTTGTACTAACTTACTATTATTAATGAAATAGATATATGATATTGGGTTGAAGTATACAAAAACTAAAGGAGAAGAAAAAGAAGCTGCAAAGAAAGAATTACTTGAGGGTATTAAAGTGATGGAAGAACAGTTGGGAAACAAACCTTATTTTGGTGGAAACAACTTTGGCTTTGTGGATGTGGCACTTATTCCATTGTTTTACATGCTTTATACTTATACTTTTGCTGGCAAGTTCATTGATGATGAAAAATATCCCACTATCACTTCTTGGGCAAGAAGGTGTATTAAAAAAAATAGTGTATCTAAGTCTCTTCCTCAAGAGGTAATAGTGAAGCGATTTCTAGAGGAGAATGGACTTTTACATTGTGGAGATTAGAGGAAAGGACCAGGTGGGAAGGAAGTATATATTTTCTCTATCAGGAATTATATTTAGACATTGATATTTTCCTTCACATGCAACACTTTGTTAATCACATTCAAAAATATGGTTAATTCAGTGAGTAGATGGTCAATTAAATTCACACTGAAAATTGTGGTTAACTCAACTACATAACTGATCACGATTTCATAGTTTTCAAGGTGATCAATTGATTTAACCATAATTTTGTATAAGGGTCCTCACTGTCCAATCCTGTGAATGGATTGGAATACATCATATGAAGAAGTCCTACTTTCATGGAAGTTTTGGTATGATGTCTGTTTGGCTTTATGCTGAACTTTGATGATGTAAATCCAACATCTTTAACTGCTATTGTATTGGCCATTGCTATAATTTTTGTAATGATTCATCGATTTTTGGATTTGCGTCGGTTTTTCCTTCTGGTCCTTTCGATCTCGGGATCGTAATGTAGCCGACTTTTCGGTACTTACCTCGCATAAACAAATCTCAAAACAACTATACCAACAAACAATTAGTAGCCAAGTGTGCTATAAAGTTAAAGTAAAAAGAAAATGATAACTAAAAAATAAGAAAAGAAAATAAACAAAATATCCACAAAGTCTAAAGAATTCGCTAAGCACACTAGTTATACTTAGCGAATCGACCAGGAACAAAAACTATATATATATATATATATATATATATATATATGTATGTGTGTGTGTGTGTTTGTATGTATAGGTTATGTCGGGTTCTCTAAGTACAGAGCTTATGCTTAGCGAAAAGCACAGAACTGAGTTGAAGAGAACTTCGATTTTACAAACTCAAATCAAACTAATTAGATGTAGTCTCCGACAACAGTGCCATTTTGATAAAAGGAAAAATATTGGTTTTGTATTTTTCCACCACAGTTGTAAGTATGCCGATTTTTATCAAACAAATAAAATATTGTATCCATAGAGATCGCGCTTAGCTAACTTAAGTTTATAACGACATATTTCTAAACAAAGTTTTATTGGTGGTTTGAATCAAAGTAAACTGAATATATATAGATAGAGTTTTGCTGGGATTGAATTTCAATAACTATTCATCGTATGGTTCCTCTTAATCGATTGTATACTTTTCATGCCTCATATATACCTCCACCTTTTCCTCAGCTTACATCTCCAAACTAAGGTTAATGATGCAAAATAACATAGAAATAATTGATTTCAGATGCTCGAAGCCATGCTTAGCGAATCAAGTTACTTCAAGGGAGGGAACAACCAGTTGTTCTTCAGATATTTTTCAGGAAACCGAACTTGCTTGTTAAGCGTGATTTCCATGCTTAGCGAACCACCTTTGCCCTTACTGGAGAGGTAACTGCTTTTTTTCGCTAATCACAACTCTTGTGCTTAGCAAATCAACTTTATCTCCAATCTTCTAGTACTCTCTTTTCAGGCTTGCTTTCACTTTGTCATGCTTGCTTAGCGAGTTAGGGAAGTCTCCAAACATTTTTATAGTGCTCTGGCATAACTCTAGCGCGTGTGTTGCCTTCGGTTATTCCGCATTGGTGCAGTCATCGTCTTAAACCTATAAAAGTGTATAGATCTGGATATAATAGTTGGCTGACAAACTAGACTAATATAAAAGATGTTTGTATCAAATTGGGGTATTTTTTATAAATGATTTCTTGCAAAACAAGTTGATAAGTGCTATGAAAAATACCAATATTTTGGAACTTATCAACAACCTAGTGCTAAAAGCTTGCATTTTGTCAGTTCTATGTACCGTGTTCGATTCCCACATGATTAGATTCTCATGAGGGTCATTGAAATCCCCACCTTCTATTGAAAATGAGAAAAATTATTTTTAGGAAAAAGTGAATTTTAATGGTTAAGATCTAAACACATAAGGAACAACAAAAAACAACAGCGACCAAATCTTATCCCACTAAGTAGTGTGAGCCACATGGATCAAGTTACGCCATTACGTTCTATCGTAAACTATATTTGGTACAATTCATTAACCTCTAAATCTTTTATAATAGTTTATTTTATAGTTTTTCTAGGTCTTCCTTTATACCTTTTGATCTAACTCTCATTCGTCTGATCTAATTTCGTACTACAACTTCTATATGTCTTCTCTTTACATGCCAAAACTACCTGAGCCTATTTCCTGCCATCTTTTCAACTATATGTGCTACCCCAACTCTCTCCAATGGTGTCATTTCTAATCATATTCCGTCTAGTCTTACCAATCGTCTAATGCAACATCCTCATCTCCATCAAACTTACTTATTCTCTTGTTGGTTCTTAACCTTCCAACACTCCATCTCATATAACATAGTTGAGGACCAAATTAAAGTGAGGAACTCTACCGCCAAAACTAACATGTTTATTTCCCATGAGTTTAACCTCCTAGAAATTGTATCCAACAATGAGCATCCATGTTTGATAATTGCGAGGATTTGCTCCAACATGTAAACCCATGTACATAAACAGAATAGATCCCACTCTACAATGAAAGGTTTGCTCAACCAAACCCATGAACTCCTTAGAGACATTCACCCCCATTACACTATTAACAAAATTAACCTTTTGACTAGACTCAAGCTCACACCAAAGGATAAACTTAAGAGCCCACAGGTTTCTAACAGAAACTTTTCCCCAAAAAAAGGTGTCATCGGCGTGTTGAAGTAACTCACCAACAACCCTCCAATGCCAATCTTAAAACATGAGTAATGATTGCGTTCTGATCCTTATCAGAGATCACAAGCTAGACTTTGGGCTGATTATGTTGACAATGCAAGAAGGTGTATCAATTTACATACCTCTTTGTATGATTCATTGCATGTCATTGTTTGTTGGTTAGAATTTGTTTATCATTGGTTTTGTTGACCCTTTTGTCCCTTGTTGATGAAAGTTTTATTCTTTTGCATTTTTAGTATGAAGGGTAGAGCTTATCTACTTTACCACTTATGAGACTATCCGGAAGAGTTTATGAAAATAATTTTTGACCTGTCTATAAGATGTTTTCACCTTATTTCTATAGAAGAGTTTATGAGATTATTGTATTCTCCATGATTATTTAAGTTGTATTTCAAAGCAAGCTTAATTTTTGAATTAACATTTTGTGTGCATAAATTTCTGAAAAGTTTAGAAATTGGCATTCTGTTTAACATAATATGATTCATTGTGTATCTCAATTAAGAATTTGGAGATAATTTATATTTGGAGCACCCATTTGATATTTTTTTTAGCATGCATAGTCATTATTAGTGTTGTATTATGACTCAAAATTTGGAGTTTTGGAAAACTAAAGAATCGTGACACGATTTTCACACCGTAACATGATTTTTTTTAGGCAGAATGCATGGTTTCTACTGGAGGCAAATCTTGACACGATTTTGGCAGGTGTGACACGACTTTGTGGATAAGGTTGTGGTACTATACTGTGTATGAAACTTATCGTGACACGATTCTGACAATCGTGACATGATTTTGACACTATTTGAGCACTATTTAAGCATTCACCGTTCAATTTTTTAGGAGAGCTTCAAGAGATAGAAACTTGGAAAATCAAAGGAGATAACTTTAGGGTTGAGTGTCTTTGGTAAGAGGTTCTCTTGAGTTGGGAAACATTTCTAAATATCTTGGGTAATGAGATCTCATTATTGGAAGGATAAAAAAAGATTCCTTTAGTGTTTTCTAAATTATGTTTTGTTCTTGGTAAACTTTTAAGCTAATTTCTTATAACCTCTTTGTATCACTTTCATCATAGTGGATTAGAGTGTTGTTCTCTCCGCCAGAGTAGTCAATATTGGACCGAACTAGGTAAACAATATTGGTGTGTTTGTTTTCTTCTCTTTGTTGTTTTGAATATGCATGCTTGTGGTGTTGCTTCACACCTAGATTTAGGTCTATTTGTTGGTGTTGCTTGAGTCTACTTTACTCATTGATTACTACTTCCTTTGCTCCACACATCCAAGTTTTATTGGTGTGATTATTTGTTTGAATTCACAACAATTGACGTCCACCGTGGAGCAAAGGTGTATATTGGTAAAATGTGTATCATGGGTTCAAAGTGGGACATTGAGAATTTTACCGAAAGTAATGATTTCGGATTATGGAAAGTTAAGATGCAAGCGGGTTTGACACAACAAAAGCATGTGGAAGCATTAAAGGGTGAAGCGGCCATGCCGGCTACTTTGACACAAGCGGAGAAGCGTGAGATGATAGACAAGACAAAGAGTTTATTGTTTTATGTCTCGGAGATAAGTTTTTCAGGGATGTCGCGAGGGAAGCTACCGCGGCATCGATGTGTGCTAAGTTGGAGTCATTGTACATGAAGAAATTGTTGGCTCATAGGCAACTCTTGAAACAACAATTCTACTCATTCAAGATGGTGGAGTCTAAATCTATCACTGAGCGATTAATGAAATTTAACAAGATTCTTGATGATTTGGCTAACATTGAAGTAAGGCTTAATTGCAGTTTTGGTCCCCTATTTTCACCATTTTGCAGAAATTGTCCCCCTATTTTAAAATTTGACAATTTTGGTCCCTCCATCATATTTTTGAACTATAAAAATGTCATGTGATAAATTTTAAATGTCGTGGAATATGATGGAAAAAGATCAACATCGATAAAATTGCAATAAAATTCCCTTGAAAACTTCATTTAAAACATATCATATCACAATATTTTTATGTTTATTTGTTGAAGTGAAAAACAGGGTCCAAGACATGCAATTTTTAAACAAGCAGAAGCATATACTATACTGATCCTGCAGGCCAACAAGCTGCCTCAATTCATTAGGTATTAGTTCTGTATTTTGTATTTGTTGCTTCTGATTTGTTGTTAATTCTTGTGCTGGCCAACTTACATAATATTATCATTTTAGAAATGGCAAGAAGTCTGTCTAGCATTGACACTTTAGATTTAAGACATAGTCGATGCTCAACATGTGTTGGTATATGACTTGCACATAACCATTTTTATTTTCTTAAATTATTATCGGTGTCTACTTGTTGATATCAGTGTTGTGATCAATGTTCGTATTTGTGTCACTGTTTTATAGCAAGCAAATGGTCTCAAAGTAAACAATATGCATAGTAATATCCATCCAATTCCAAACTCTTTGTTTTACTTCAATTGTTTATTGTTATTTCAAACTTCTCAACATTTTCTATAAATTGAGGACCAAAACCATTCACTTCTACATCCAACATCAATTTTATTTTGTTATAGGAAGTATTGTGTCTTAGCAATGGCTGATGAAGTAATCCTGTTAAATTTCTGGCCAAGTCCTTATGGCATGAGGGTCTTAATTGCACTAGAAGAAAAGGGTATCAAGTATGTGAACAAAGAAGAGGATTTCAGTAACAAGAGTGCTTTACTCCTACAAATGAATCCAATTCACAAGAAAATTCCAGTTCTAATCCATGATGGCAAATCCATTTGTGAGTCACTAAACATTGTTGAATACATTGACGAGGTTTGGAATGATCATTCTCCTTTTTTGCCTTCTGATCCTTACCAAAGATCTCAAGCTAAATTCTGGGCTAACTATGTTGACACTAAGGTAATTCTTGAGCTTCAATACTATGATTATCTCTAAGACAAAATTTAGATGCATTTTCATATGTAAATTTTGTACTAATTAACTTACTATTATGAATGAAATAGATATATGATATTGGATTCAAGTATACAAAAACTAAAGGAGAGGAGAAAGAAGCTGCAAAGAAAGAATTACTTGAGGGTATTAAAGTGATGGAAGAACAATTGGGAAAAAAACCTTATTTTGGTGGAGACAACTTTGGCTTTGTGGATGTGGCACTTGTTCCATTGTTTTGCATGTTTTATACTTATACTTTTGCTGGCAAGTTCATTGATGATGAAAAATATCCCACTATCACTTCTTGGGCCAGAAGGTGTACTCAAAAAGAGAGTGTATCTAAGGCTATTCCTCAAGAGGAAAAGCTGAAGCGATTTCTAGATGAGAATAGACTTTTACATCGTGGAGATTAGAGGAAAGAACTAGGTGGGAGGGAAATATTTATTTTCTCTACCGGGAATGATATTCAACACCGATCTTTTCCTACATATGCGACACTTGGTTAATCACATTTAAAAATATGGTTAATTCAGTGAATAGATGGTTAATTAAATTCACAATGAAAATTGTGGTTAACTCAACTACATAACTAGTGACAATTTCACAATTTTCAAGGTGATCAAATTAATCATATACTCAACTGATTCAACCGTAACTTTGCATGTGATTGACCAGGTGTCGTTGGTATAGGGAAAATAAGATTTCCTTGAAACATTTTCGTTTCTCTACTCACTTGTTTATTGTAAACTGTAGTTGTATGGCTCTGTCTTCAAATAAGACTTTGAATTATGACTGCAGCCATAACTGTAACTATGAATGCAGTAGCAGTTATGAGTGGTAATTTAAAGTAATGTTTCATAATAATAGCATAACAAACTGGCATTTAGGTTTGCCATTGGTTTTGCTATTTATGTTCTTCTGAATGAATGTTTTTATTTGAAGCATAGTGTAACCTTCTCCTTTTTCTTTAACTTTTTTGTCTAATTGTTTTAGTTGATGTAGATCAAAATTCCATAAATTCATACTTTAGGTTTAATTCAAAATATATCAGATGACAGAACACAAATTTCACAATTCTTTTAAACCATAATGAAGTAATCAAACCCTACCAAACAAACTCAAGACAAAACCACACAACCTTGTTACAACAAACTCAAAGTCCCTCTAATCAAAACCAAGTGCTTTCTTCTCATCAGGAAGAGTTTTTGACACATTATCTTTCTCCATGCATCTCTTAGTCAAATCCATATGCTTAGGATACTCCACTTCAAACTTGAAATTGCCATTAGTCTCAAAAAGTATAAAACCAGCTATAAAAAGGGATCAAACCAGTATGAACTTGCATTACCTGATTGCAAATCTTTCAAATCCGAGCACGCAGGCAAAATACTAGACACAGTCATCGGATCCTGTTTCACGGCGAGAGCCTCCCAGGGAAATCCACAACTAACATAGCACGAGGACAATGAGCTTCAAGTAACCACGTCTTTAACAACCAAATCATCAAAAACATGTCTAGCACCCTCATCAGATTTACATTTACCATAGGCATGAATCAATGCATTTCCTCACTATATATCAGGAGAAAATGATGAATATCATTTCAAATTATGATGAATATACGAGAGCGTGAGCAAGTCAATGGAGTAAAAATGAGAGTAAAATTTTGGCATTGTTTGATTGAAGATTTTTCTTAAAATAGATAAAAGATAAATAGATTGATTGATGTCCTCTAAGGTGTAGTTCAATGGTATGAGTTGATACAGTGAAAATATATTAAGAAAGTCTAGGGTTCTATCTCTATTGCTAGCAGCATTCACCCTCCAAGTTCCAAATGTTATACTGTAGACACAATCAAGTGTCTAGAAAACCATTATAAAGTAATCAAATCTAACAAAACAAACACAACAGAAAAGTACATAAGACCTTATTATAATATCTTATCTTATTTAATCAAAGCCAAGTGCTTTCTTCCTGCTCACAACATAATCATACACCTTCTTCTCATCAGGAAGTGTTTTTGTAACACTCTCTTTCTCCATGCATCTCTTGACCCAAGCCATGAGTTTAGGACACTCCACTTCAAATTTGAAGTTGCCATAAGTCTCAAAAGTGTAAAACCAGCTGTAAAAAGGGATCAAACCAATATCAAGAAATCCAAACGTAGCACCACCATAAAAAGGCTTGTCACCCAAGGTTTCCTCTAGTGTCTTAAAGATAGAGATCAACTCCTTCTTTCTTTCCTCATACTCCTCCCCTTTTGAAAGCCACATTGTTCTCCAAGTATCATACACCTACATTCAAGATAAAAAATGATAGTTTGTATAGAAAACAAGCCGTGTAGTCGTACTTGACTATAATCTTTGCAGACAACTTAATTAAACGTTTATATTATAGCATAAACAGTTATTATAGAATGTTTATGTATATGATATTCCTACAACAAGATAAAATAAAGTCAAAGAAGTTATATGATGTTTTCATAAATCTTGGAGAGTTTATGAAAATAAGTCAAAAGCAACCTATCCGCCTCTCATAAGTTATTTTGGTAAATTCTACCAAATAATCTCAGAAGTGTATATGGCAATAGATACACTCAAATACGTCAAACCAAACAATACCCATGAGATTTAAAATCTTGGAAATAAGGTAACAAAAAAAGTCAAACAACACCCCAAAAACACAAAATTTACCAAAAAGCAAATACATCAACAAGAAAATTCAATTTCAGATGCTACAAACTGGTGGGTCATGAGGGGAGTCATGGGAGACTACCCACATCTTGGTTTGAGCAACAGAGAGACACCACATTTTTACCCAAAATTCTAAGGCTTGAGGTTCACTTATAAAGTGTTTAGTCTCCATTTTTCTATCCGATGTGGGACATATAGTTAATCACAATTGCACACAACACAAACAAGAGAATGAAATTGAATTTCCAACCTTGGATCATGGCAAATATAAAACACCTAAAATCAATCTCAAACTTTTGAACAAAACCCACCAACCTAAACATCAATCTCAATATTATGAACACAACCAACCAAAATTAAGAATAAAAATTATAGGAAAACAAACAAAAAATGTCACCTTTTTGTCAATATAATCAACCCAAAATCTAGCTTGAGCTCTCTCACACGGATCAGAAGGCATGAATGAAGCTTTATCATTCCAAACTTCATCTATGTACTGCACAATGATTGCAGATTCACAAATTGGTTTTCCATTATGGATAAGAACTGGAATCTTCTTGTGAATTGGGTTCCTCTGAAGTAGTAAAGAACTCTTATTTCTTAGATTTTCTTCTTTGTATTCATATTTAACACTCTTTTCAGCTAATGCAATCTTAACTCTCATCCCAAACATGCTAACCCATGTATCCAAGAGAACCACCTCGTTTGCCATGATTGTTGAGGATCACCAAATCCTATGTGAATTAAATTAAGTTGTCAAGTATGTATTAGCTAGAACTGGTTTGTTATAATGTTTAATCAGAGGCTAATATTTTAAAGTTTGTGATCGCATGTGATTAATCAGTCTGCAGTCACAATACTCAGTCAACAAATCGAGGAATAAAAATTGAAGGATAGGTTAGGGAGTCCACGCATTAAACGAGGGTTAGCCATCCAATTATAAAGTCATTTTCGTACTTTAATTATTTAAACTTCTTTTTGAGATAAGAATCTTTATGCAAGTGTATGTTTAATTTAGTTAGTAAGGATATCGCATGTTTAAATTACGATTCTTCGACTTATTTATCTTAAGCGTTGATCTTTAATTATTAGGCAAAAAATGTGTATGCTTATCGGTCAAAGAAAGTGGGGCTCTCAATGGATACTTTAAAACAAGATCATTCTATAGTTTTAGTAGCGACCGTGTTGGTGATTTCAAAAATAACGGAATCATTTCAGAGCCAAAAGTTGTAACTCTTCACCAAGAGTTCTAATTCTTCATGGAAATCATTCATATATATTGGAACATTATTATTTACTAATAGATAATGAACCATAACATTGATTCAAGTCAAAAATCTGATGTATATGATCAAAACATTTGGCAAATGGGTGCTTAATGAACCATAACATTGATTCAAGTCAAAAATCTGATGTATATGATTGTCCATTAAAACCTTTTGAAAATGAATGTTTCCTCTCATGTGAAGGGTCATATAATGCACTATAAATGTTTGGCATTTGGGCATCAGTTTGAACACGAATTTTGTTACATTAACAACATAATTCTCCCTTATTCTTTTACTCTAAATCATCCATCAATTCTCTAATGCATGAGTGAATTGCTGAAACCATAAATCTGTAAAATATTGTTAAGATACGCTTGGTGTGACTGTGCAATACACATCAAGGAACTCATAGTATCCTGAAAGGGATTCGCTGGTCAATCCTATTGCATCAAATATTCAGTTATTGGTGGGGGCAAATCGAACCTAAAGGTTAGTGTGGCAACCCCATCCTTTTGAGTTTTAAGTGCATAACCATTAAACTTTTAAGATTTCAAGTGCAGCAGTCTCTTTCCAACAATCAAGTTATATAACAATCTTTAGGTTCGATTTTGTGACTTATTTATGATTAATTAATGGCTGCAATTTTTCGGAGAGATGAATGCTCACATTCTGATCCATGACAATGGTAAACGGTAAACATATTCCTTTTATAAATATATGTTTTGGTTGATGTTCTAAATTTATGGATAATATCTCAAATATTTGTTTATGTTAAATTTATATGTGGTAGTAGATACATACATGCATGTTTGTTTATGCTAAATTTAGAAACTATTCAAGTATGTGAATTTTGAGAAATGAAAATACATGGAACCAGTACGCAGTTTGCATTATTGACAATTTCCACGAAAGTCTTTAGGACTTTAAATAGTCATGTTGAGTTTGCATGAGATTAAATTGATTACGTAAATATATGACATGCTTATGAAATGGTGAGGTCTAGATTACCCTCTCTTATCTAGGGGGTAATTACCCTTTCAAGACATCAACCAATCAAAATGTAATATACATATGCAATATTAAATGTTAAATAAATAAGTCATTTTTTTTAAAAAAAAAGTCAATT
>Ga0315914_1008717_pt1 | contig 13368 bp, 6 predicted proteins | sample MpolenodulesMG_FD_203920 | JGI IMG/M metagenome (GOLD analysis project Ga0315914, IMG submission 203920) | Medicago polymorpha root nodule microbial communities from Los Angeles, California, United States - elongated nodules | ecosystem: Host-associated > Plants > Roots > Nodule | place: USA...
AAGTGAAATAACTTCACAATGATTTTGTTTCCGTCAACAAAAGAAATCACTATGAAAGTATTATAGTCTTTGATTTTTAGTTTATTTATTGTTTCTTTCTTGTGTTTATGCAGAAGTTCCAGGATATGAGAGTCTTGATATTGGACCATTTTGAATATTTAACACATATACCGGATGTCTCAGGCCTTTCAAATTTAGAAAAGTTATCGTTTGAATATTGTGATAATTTAATTACAATTCACAATTCGATTGGACACCTAAATAAACTTGAAAGGTTAAGTGCACTTTATTGCAGGGAGCTCAAACATTTTCCACCTTTAGGTTTGGCATCTCTTAAGGAATTGAATCTCAGTGGTTGTAAGAGTCTCGATAGTTTTCCAGAATTATTATGCAAGATGACAAATATAGACAATATTTTGTTGCATAATACTTCCATAGGAAAACTGCCATTTTCATTTCAAAATCTCAGTGAACTTGATGAGTTATCAGTGCTATATGGAATGCTGAGGTTCCCAAAACAGAATGATAAGATGTATTCAATAGTGTTTTCAATTATGACAAAGCTTTCTCTCTCCCATTGCAAGCTCTCAGATGAATGTCTCCCAATATTTCTCAAGTGGTGTGTTAATATGACATCTCTAGGCTTATCAAAGAACAATTTCAAAATTCTTCCTGAGTGCCTTAGTGAATGTCACCATCTTAAGGATCTTAATTTGTATGGATGCGCATCTCTTGAGGAAATTAGAGGGATTCCACCAAATCTTGAAGAGCTTTTTGCTGATGAATGCAAATCATTGAGTTCATCAAGTAGAAGAATGTTAATGAGTGAGGTTAGTTGTTGTTTTATATAGCACAGTATTTTATATATAATATTTAATTTGTAATTCATAGTGTAATTATTATTATTATTATTTTGTATAAACAAACAGAAACTACATGAGGCTGGACGCACCACGATTTGTTTCCCAAACGGAACAGAGCCGGGGATACCAGATTGGTTTGAGCACCAAAGCAGGGGACCCACAATTTCTTTCTGGTTTCGTAAAGAATTCCCTTCTATTACTTGTATTATTATTCTTTCGGAAGGCGGTTGGACCGCTGACTCAAGAGTCCATTTTTTTGTGAATGGACATGAAATTGAGATCGACTATTGTTCCCCCTTTAAGTATGTGATCTGGAACCATACAACTTTGTTTCATACCTTGAAATTGAATGAACTCAGTAAAACACAATGCGGGTATAATATGGAGAAAGGACTTTTGAAAAATGAATGGATCCATGTGGAGTTGAATTTGGATGATTGGGGTTTGAATCGACTTAGTGAGGAAGAGAAGAATAAAATGTTAAGCAGTGTTCAAATGGGGATCCACGTGTTAATGGAGAAAAGCAACACGAAAGAGGAAAATGTGGTATTCACAGATCCTTATCTTAAAAAGATAAAATTAGTTGACTCTCTCAATTATAGCAATAATACTTCATTATCACAATTTGTGCCTCCTCTAAAAAAGCAAAGATTGGTGGAAGTGGGAGTTTCAGAGATAGATGAGGAGGAGGGTTTTAGTAGAAAATTAGATGAAGATATCAATGCTTCATTGCAACAACAGGATTTGACGAAAAAGGAACAAACAAAGACGTGGGGTACATTCCTTAGTCTAGGTGCATCAAAAAGCAACACGGATGGGGATGAGATTGAAATATTAAACAGTGCACAAGATGAAAGAAAGATGTTGGGTACATTCCTTGTTCTAGGTCCATCATAAAGTTATTCTCTCAATCTCAACATTGCAGGTTTGTTGTTTATACTTTATATAAATGATAATTAATTTCTGTATATAGTTAGTTACAAATTCAATGTTTCTAGCTAGAGAAGTTTTTTAAACCATGATGTAAGATTTTGCGTCCAACACGTGTTTGATTCCGACACGACATCAATAATGTGATTACGTTAAAATTTATTATTTTCTCAAATTACTATCAATGTTGACGAATCAGTGTCGGTGTTGAGTTCGGTGTCCTCCTACTTCGCAGAAAGGATGTTTTTGCCCACTTACCAACTAATTTTTTCTCTCCATTTGAATGGTAAAAATGTCGAAATGAAAGTTCTTAGAGTTTGCGACTTCTTAAAGATCAACAAGTAGATCATCTTACCGTAAATTTAAGCCACTTTAAGCTTATAAAGTTGACATTGGGTGTTGAAGTCTTCATGAGTTATTACAAAGATTCAGACTTTTTGAATATTGCTCTACATAGAGAGGATACTTTTGCCCGTTTACCAACTCTTTTCTGGTGCAGCATTTCTGTATATTCACATCTATTTGAATGCTTTTGGCTTGCAGAGAGGACAGACCATATTTATCACATAAGGATGCTTCAAAAACGTCAGAAGCACTGAGTTCTGAAATTGGTTATTATCCTAAAGTGAAATATTTCAAAAGATGCATAACTTGTCATTTCAAAGGGAGTATGAAGAAGACCGTTAATGTCAATGTGTAGCTTTTGTCCAACAGGTGAAGTTAGAAACATGGCATAGGTGGTGGAAATATTTATAACTACGAATGAACTTTATGTATAATAAAACCTTTTTGACATTAAATTTTGTTTTCGATCTAACAAATGGAAGTGGCACACCTTCAAAGGCAGTGTTACTGATCAACAAGAGAATTTTGTTTTATAAGTCACAATTTTAGTTTTGTACTTCCAAGCATTACATTGATGTTGTAATGAGTGCATGAGGAGATTAAAAATATTCATTGTACATCAAGAAGAAAAGTGAAATGCTATAACCTAATAGAAAGAAAATCCTTTTTTCTGAAATATTGATTTAATTTTATCTGCTACTCCTAGTGTTTTTTCTTCCATTTCTTTTGAAATTCTGACAAATTGGTTCACCATTTCTCTTTAATATTTCCTTTGTTTTCTCATTTTGACTGCATATTCCTTGTTTTCTGTAATACGTTTTCTTTTCAGAATTTCTTGTCGGTATTCATTCTCCTTTGACTGTACTTTGTCAGGAAACCATCTGTAGTCGTCTGGCTTTTTGTGTTGTCATACACAATGTGTTGAGATGGCTCACACCACAGAATCTGTGGCCTGTCCGAAAGGTCAATGTGTAATGATATGCTTTACAGCTCAGTTGTACTGTTTTGTTGCGAATTGGGTATGAATTGAACATTAGGCATGATGCTTTTGCAGCGCGACGTGTCCTGATTCGTGTAACCCATGCCTTCCCCTGGTGAGTACTTGTGTTTCAGATTACTTCTCTAGTGCTAAAAACCGTCCTATCTCCCCAAAATTTTTGGACTAAACAACATAGATATTTGGTGGAACTAGAAAGGACTATAGTGATATCTCTCCATGGTTTCTAAGCTATAAGGGAAAAACAAATATGTTTTTTTTGCTAAATGGGATGAGTTGTTATACACGAAATTTTTTATAATGAAATTTGTCTACTTTTTTGGCGCTATATTGCAAGTTATTATTACTAGTTGATTTATTTATGTATGTGCGTTTACCAGGTTGAAACGACTATGGTTGAACGGGTTTCTCATACTAAACTGTTTTTACCGGAAAAGAACTTTCTGATCGATAAAAAGTATTGTGGGATAAAGAACTGAACCTGAGAACCAACACTTATCAGGTCCATTTGCAGGCGTCGTGACTTTTGTTCTCTGGAATACAAGTGTAATGCTTGTTATTGGTATTGATCAATGCACTGCTCTTGTCTTGATATGGCGAGACCTGATGTATATTCTTACAGCGGATGTTTGTGCTGTAGATATTGTTTGAATTTGATGTTTTAATTACTGTACGTTTACAAACATGTATTAGCTTGTAGAATGAATACCATGGTAGAAGTACATGTAGTTTCTGTAGACCTGAATGCTTGTAAATATGTACTGAAAAAGCAAATATCAGGAACTTTGATGTTGCTAAATTTTGTTGTTCAATGACGGTTGATTTTCTGAATATATAAATTGTCATACCCTAAATTTTGACCAGTTAGAACTTTTTGTTCGCATTTTAAGCCGATAAAACCTTTTTATTCATATTTTAAACAGTTAGAACTTTTTGTTCGTATTTTAAGTAATTAAAACCCTTTTTATTCGTATTTTAAACGTTTTATTTGTATTTTAAAAAGCCGAGTGAGTAACTTCGTCGTCTCAAACAAAAATTCGGCAGAAAGGTATTTTAAAATACCTCATTTGGTTCCAAAGGGACAATTTTAATATTTTTATCTATTCATTTTATCTCTTATGTTTATTTAGTTATTTAAATGTTTTTAGTATTTTATTTTTATTTATTTATTTTTATTTTAACCTTTCTCTATTTTTAAAAGTCTTCACGTTTTTAAGTTTTTTCTTTTTAGTTTAAGTCTTTATAGTCCAAATATTTTGTCCAAGATTTGTCCATTGTCCATTGTATCCCTTGTTCATTGGTCCTTTTTTCAAAAAAAATTCTCCAAGTCTTAGAGGCCTTGCTGTCAATTGCATAGGATACCCTTTGGACGTATTTTTGTCAAAGTCCTTTATCAGTCTCAACCCTAGTTTGTCACTATTTATACCTGTCCAATCATTGGAGAGAGGAGGCTGCACTGAAACTCACAGAAACACTAAACAATTTCGGCAGTCACAAAATGTAGATCAAAACTCTCTTCTTTTTATTTTTCTTCAAGAACAAACTTCAAACAAATTTCTAGAATCATGATTCTTTCATAAACCTATAAATCAATTTTCAAACAAATTTTCAAATGCAGTAAAACTCATAACACAGTAAAATCACAACCATCAAAACCCCAATCAATTTTCGTTTTTTTACCATCATCATAAACCTGATATCATTGAATCAACTAACACGCACAAACACAAACACCATTTTTTTTTAATCCATTTCATACCAACTGATGGGGATAAATCAAGGCAAAAGGAAAACCTCCTAAGAATTGAAGAGAAGGGAAAATAGACTTAATTTCATTGATAATTCTAAAAGAGTGAGTACATGATCTTATATTGACAACATTATTCTAGATCATTCCTAACAACTAGTGAGTCACCAATCTTCTAGATCCTTCCTAATAAACTAGTGAGTCATCACTTAATAACAACATAGTCATTCCACTTCTTAAGTGTAGTATGATCCATTTGGGTCTCCTTAATACATTGCACTCAATCTCTAATCCCACTTCAATGGAGCCCATATCCTTGCTCGTATCAATACCGACCCTATCAAGACCAACCTTGTCCTCAAGGTTGTAAATGTTGCAGCAGTGAATGAATTAATTTACCCGGATCCCATTGCTTGAAGTGAGAGGACCTAGCTCGCGTCGACACATCCAAATGACCACCGAGATCCCATTGCTCAAAGTAGGCACAAAGAATTGGAAATTTATCACAAAAGGATGTCTGACCAACCTCTGTTAACACGTTTGAACTTGTGCCATTAACATCAAGTTCACTAACTTGTTGGACAGTAAACACAATTGGAGTGAATAGTAACCAAAAGTTGAATAGGCAAGGAGACACAATCCATGTATCACTACCTAGAGAATAGTCATTGTACTGAATGAGGAAAGTTTGAGAATTCAAAGTCTCAACTTCAAGTGGCTCCACAATTTGAACATGGGAAAATTCAAGTGTATCACTATGAGAACTAACATTTATGTCTTGAACACTTAAAAGAAATTGGAGCACATAAATCAATTGTAAATATGTTTGTACCAATGGTGAAGGAAGCATCTTCTTGTGCCTAATTCTTTCCATCATTCCAACTTCAACAATTTTGATGTCTTCTATAATTACCTCAATATGAAACATCCATGCTAATAAAACTTGGACCCAAACAACATGAATAGTATCACTATGCACCCCATGAAGACCATTTAAATGGGAATTTCCCTTAAACCCATCAACCATAAGCATGCTAGTGTTCTTCCCCATGCCAACAAGAGGCATCACCAACATATCACAATCTCTAAAATATGGATGCCTTAAAAATTCTGTAACAGTAGAGGTTAATATCAACCACACTTTGCCAATTCTTAATGCCTTATACCACTTCAATTTATTTTCCAAACTCTGTTCAGCATGATAAAAATCTTTGCTGCCACCAACTACATTTTTAAGGTAAGAAAGACCAAAGATCGGCACTAATGGGAATTGATGGCTGTAATGCTTTATCATATCATTTAAACCATCAAGAATGTGATTCATGAATGGACTTAGCTTGAGATTTGCAATGAAACTTCTGTCAAAACCCACAACAAAAGAATTCCACACTAATAGCTTCCCCAAGAAAGACAACAATTCTTCCAATAGTGATAAGGCTGCAGAGAGAAACATTTTGCCTTGAAACTCAATAAAACCTTTAGACATTCTCCCATAAGTAATCAAAGCAATACAAGTTCTCTTGGGAAGACCAAATCGAACTGCTATCACCCAACAAGTAAAATCAACGGAAAATGTGGCTTCAATGTCAACCAGTCCCCTTTGAAATCTCAGAACCCAACAATCAAAAACATATAAAAATGTGGTGGCAATTAGGTTAAAAACCAAGGATAATAGCATACCTAGATTCAGGAAGTGGTGAGTCACAGTGTGAAGGATTGCATGGTCGAATAGGTCAATAATTAGATAGATGCAGTACTCATAATCCTCATGAATAATGGTCAAAATCTTCACACTAGCACACTCAAACTTAAGCTTGCATTTAAAAGTTGAAAAAGCCTCGTGATAACTGTCACAACAAACTATAGTTTTTGTCTCTAAACCCTTGTAAATCTTCCAACAAATAGAATAATAATTCTCCTTTGCAAACAATTTTCCACATACATATCCCAACCAATACCTCACACTTTTTCTAATTTTGAGAACATGGAGTCCACAACCAGTAGCATTCATATGAGGGAAGTGCACACAATAACAAGTGTAATGTAACAGTGGAAGAAAATAAGAACTATGACCATAAGATTTACGGCAAAACCTGAATTGAACCCAATCTACAAGCAAAGCATCAAATTCAACACGACCGCAGTGATGTGGCAGTATTGCTGGTGGTTGGCGTGGCTCAGGTATTTCAGCAAACACTTGGTGGGTAGAGTTGAGATAAACGAATTGTGCATAAGCTTTGATTGGACCAAATGATGAATGGAATGGCTATGCCATGGGAGGTGTTCAAAAATGAAAGCACCAAATGATGGGGATAAATTCACTTTGATTTACCAGGCAAAAAGAAAATGTAATATCCTGCTAAATTTTTAAATAGACTGAACATGTCGAAATGATTTCTGAAGGCTTAATTATTTATTGAGAAATACGACAATATTTAGTAAATATCTCGCATATTATTCCAACGGATTTGAGAAATTAAATGGTTACGCATTAACGGAGGATAATTATGTCTTTTCTCTTAACGGGCATTTTGGTCATTTGGGACTTGAGATTTTTTTTTTAAAAAAAAAGTTGGAACCTTATCCACTCATTCTTCCACCTTCTTTTCCCAAAAATTCTAGATTTCTCTCCCCTCTTCTCCTCTCATTTTCGGCCTCATCCTTCTCCACCTTGACAACCAAAAATTTCATCCAATCCTCCATGGGATCATCTAACAATGCTTCATATGAGTTTCTAGTGGTGGATTAAGCAAGAACAAAGTTTGAATTTCATCCTCCCTCCAACTCACTCCCAAAACCGCCCTCTCCCTCTCTTGGTTCAATTCATCACTTTCACTCCAATTCATAGAAAATTCATTACGTAAGCTTGCTTTGGAGCACTCAAGAGTGGATTAAAACTAGGAGCTATTGAAAGAGAGAGGATGAAGGCTAGTGGCTCTAGTTTTGGATTTTGGCTCAAGGATCACAAGATGAAATTTCTAAATGAGGTGAGTTCTTTACTAATTCTTTACTAAACTGGAAGTTGAATTGATGTCTGAAATTGTTAAAGGTTGTAGTAATTGTATGTGTATGTTATTAGAGTTCATGATAACTAGAGAAGTTGGTAAATTGGGATTAAAGAAATTGATATGGAATTGGGATTAAAGAAATTGGGATTAATTGTATGTGTTTGAATTTTATGCTGAAAAATTGCCTACGGATTTGGCTTGGATTTGTCCGAAATAAGCTAAAACGTGAATTTAAATTGGGGGAATGGTTCCGGAACTTAATATATATGTTCAAATGGTTGAATAAGTGTTTGTTTTGAAGTTGAAATACATAAAGATAGAAGCTGACGGAAAAAGCCGAAATAAACTGTTTTTGCAGAAAAGCGATTATGAAGCTGACAAGAGTTTATTTGAGACTTAAATGGTGTAGATAATTCAGGAAAATGTCAAGGTGAGTTCCTTAGTTAGTTAACTCTCCCTTTGGGTAGTTTGAATCATGTCATTAAAATTGTGTTATTTACCTTTCTCAATACAAACGATGTTTTAATGGTTATGCAAAATCATGATAATGCGAATGTAAATTTATATGATATCAAAGTTATGAAAGTGTTGATGATATGAATTGGTTCTAGCAATAAAATACTAAGCAAGGCAATTAATGTATATACTTATAGAAATGATTTGAAAGAAAAATTGAAATGAGTAACATGCTCAAAGAAAGAAAAAAAGAAGAAAAAGAAAAACTCCGTTTGCTACAACGAAGAGATAATGTAGCCTATGAGGTACGGCTCATAGTAACAGAATGAAATAGTTATCGTTCACCACAACGAAGAGATAAGTATGCACACAATGAAATGTATAATTAATGACATTAACTTTTAAGTCAAGAATTATGATTATGAGTATGTGTATGAATAAGAATATGACATTATGATAGAATCATGATAATATTCTAGGTAGCGATCCTAGTTATCCTTGATCGCTCAGTTATGTATGATAAAGACTGTATAAACCCGAAATGGGTTGAGATTAGAACATATGGCGATCCTAGGTTCCCTGTGATTGCCTACAGCCTAGGATAGGTGGAACTCACTGAGACATCTTGTCTCACCCCAATCCCTTTTATTTATTTCAGATATTCAGGTTACTGGACGATAGAATGGTTCGTGATGAAGAAGCAGAAGTTGCTGGACCATATGAAGTTCATGTCAGTGGTATTATTCCAGAGGTATAAGACAAGAATTTCCATATCTCATCCAGAGGAAATTTTTATTATTGTAATTTTAGTGTATCCAATGCCAAGTTTAACGCACATGCTAGATATCCTAGGTAATTTCTAGTAGGGGTGTTACATCTAACAAATTGCACCGGATCCAAGATGAATGGTGTTACAGGTAAGATCCTTATACTTTAAAAGCATAAATGCTTTTAATCATAATCTTTATGAAAGATCATTTAAAAATGACTGTCAATGTAAATGCGTAGCTTTTGTCCCACAGGTAGGGCGATACAAACTTTATATTATATTATAAAATAAAATGAGGAAGTGATGTTTTTAACATCTTCCTTCAATCTCCCTATTCCCTTTTTTAAATAACATTTTCTCTCATAAAGTTGAATATGGAGAATCCAGTCCCGATGATTGCAGCCTGTTGTCGATACTTTACACATCTTTTCTCTAACCAGAACTAAGCATTACTTGTTCTTTGACTGTACATTCTCAGGAAACCATCTGTAGTTATCTGGCTATTTTCACTGTCAAGCGAGATGTCCAGAGGTTGCTCGTACCACAGAATCCGTTGGTTGTTCGAATGGACGGTGAGTATTGATATGCTTTGCAGCTCAGTTGGAGAGTTTTGAAAATTTCAATCTTAGTACACAAATTGGAATCGACATGTTCATGGATAAAGGAAGCACGAAGGAGCAAACCAGATGAAAATCAGAACTTGGAAGTTTCTGAGACAGAACTTGTGTAGCAGCAACAACACTGTATGGCTTTTGTGATTAATAAGTTATTCTTGTGTTAAAACACTTTTCTGCCAAATTAGTTTTCTGACACAGAACTTGTGTAGCAGCAGAAACACAAATTACACATCTTTTCTTTTAATAGTACTAGAGTTTGTACATATTTTGACACGGACAGATGGTTCATCACAATCTCTGTCCAAACTCTAAATGCCAATTTCCACATCAAACAAAAGAAGAAGAAAAAACTCCAGATGTATGTTTGTTTGTTGCAATATAACTTTTCAGTTTCTTTAGGGAAATTTACTTTTAAAAGAGTGAATATAGTAAGAGCATGTTAGTCAAAATTCTTATGTCTTGCAAAAGGGATTTCCTTATGGATTGGATTGTCAATCACTACATTTTAGCCTCTTTAAAGTCCTAGTGCTGATCATGTTGTCACATGGTTTACTTTCTGAGAGTAGAGTTTGATGAGTTTCTTATGGCTTCCAATCTTTCCTATATGTTATTTCATCTGATCTTCAGTCAGTAATAGACCCCAGGGTTTTTTATGTCTTAATTTGTCGAAGCAATTCGTATTTACTTAAGTGGCTTACTGTAATTACCCCTGATCTGATTCTATGGGTTAGACACTAAATTTGGTTTATTCACAATTGGAGTAAGGTCTGTATTATATGTTCTTAGATATATGGTAAGTAGATTGACTAAGGTTATATTGAACCCAGCCCAGTTCGGCTTATTACCCTCATAACCAGGTTTTTCCTAATTTTCAAAATAAGCCAAAATCCGGCGGAACAAATGACATTGCATCGTCATTGAACTTCAAAATTGCCCAATCTCCGTCACACAACGACGACAATGACAGCGATGGAATTCGACCTCCGGATAAGTCCTTACCTCCTTCCTACATGATTCTAGATTCTTTGGGATCTGATGGAGACGGAACGGAGAAGAGAAGTATGAAGAAGCAGAAGCGTGATCGGTATCATGAGAGAAGTGGATTAAACCGAACAAACACGGCGCCACTGTCCTCCGACGAACCAAAACCTTCACTACTCCCCGTCATCTCTCACAAATTCTTCTTTGGTTCCTCAATAGCTCAGTAACTCCCGCATGTTCGATCTGCACTCACTGAATATAAATGGTCCTGTGGAGCCTTACCAACTGATGGAGGAAGCAGGGCTAGTAATACTTCGAATGCATCAATATCTCAGAAATCAAAAACTCAAATGAGTGAAGCCTTTGGCGCAGCCGACAGTAATGTAAAAACTGAGGAAAATAATGTTCCCACAAAAAAAAAAAAACCCTTGTGGCTAAAAAAATAATGTACAGAACCATAATCTAGCCTTACGTAAAACAAAGAATCAAGGGAAATATATCGACAGCAGCTTAAATTTTGTAGTTCATCATTTAAAGAGAACTTGGCTGATAACGTCTTGCAAAGAGCTTCGGATGAGAATGCAAATTCATCTTATGACGTATGGAGAGATTGTTCCATCAAGACTGTCTTTCCTTTCTCAAAGGGGGATGTGTCTATGAGCTATACTTGCTCAACTTGTTCCGAGAAAGTAGATGAAAAGAGAAAGCCATAAATCGGTGATTCAAGGGCATATATAAAAGAGCAGGTGGACAAAGTGGGGAGAGTATTTTACTTGGGGAATTTCCACGGACGATCTGAACAGAATAACATCGGGGGATTAAATATTCCTCTTGCATTGGAGAAGCAGAAGGAAGAGTATCCAAGGCTTCCTCCTGCGAAAATTAAGTCAGAAGATAAGCCGTTGACTATTAATTGGGTCTTAACCCTCCGGTTCTCAAGAAAATCCCCCTCCCCTCTCCTCCAATTATCTGGAGTTTGGCCTAAGGTAAGTAAAACCTGGCCAAGGATTGTTCTAGCCAGGATTCAAATTTGGGTTCTCCCTTACGAATCAGCTCTTTAATCACTTGGTTAATAATGTGTTCCTTTGTACACTAGGAGTGTGTTTGCGAGTTGGATTATGGAGGGTTATGGAGGGGAAGGCTTTAAAGGGTTAACTCTATATTTTAATATATATTTGATATTTTAAAAAAATGGAAAGAACAACATAATACATGAGCATATATTATCATGTTCTTTAATTTTTTTTTTTAAAATACCAAACAAACACACACACAGCCCTCCAAAGCCCTCCCCTCCAAAAACCAACTCCCATACACACCCTGGATGTTTTAAGGGATGCTTAATTCATTAGGCTTCTTTCTGGTATGCATGGCAATTTGAAATATACATTCACATTGATGCGAATTGGATTGAATTTTGACACTGCGAGATAAAATAGTATTCCACTTACTAGCCTTAGCACCTGAATCTCTTTCATCTTGTTGGCCTACTTCTTATCAGTTTGTTTTTAGTTAAGAATGGTGAAATTTACTTTGGGTAAAATGGCTGTAATCATTTTGTAGACTTCACTGAAATGGGAGATTCGTCCTATTTACTTTGTAAATTTATCATGAATGCTAATGTGATTACTTTTCAATGATATTTTGTATGTGAATAGGTATTAGTTTCCTTAATGTCACATTATTTATTGAATCAGAATGATTTAAATATTAGTTAGTTCCCCTCTGTGCTAATCCCAGTGGACCATGAAAATTAAGGTTACCAATTAGGTAAATGCTTTTGTGTGGCCTGTTTTACCGATTAAGGTTTACCCACATCAACTATTCTCAGCCATTTGTACATACCCAAAGATTATTTGTGATTGTTTTTTCTGATTGTGCATGCTTTGTTACAAAGACCATGACTTTGACCTATTTGTATATGTTTTAGGTATGAGGAAGGCTACAGGGGGCAGTTGGCTGTCCGTTAGTCAAGGAATATCGGAGGATACCTCTGATCTTGTATCAGGTTTTGCTACAGTTGGTGATGGGTTGAGTGAATCTGTTGATTATCCAGATGAATATTGGGACTCTGATGAATATGATGACGACGATGATGTTGGGTACATGAGACAACTGTTGGATTTTTCCCTAATTAAGTTATTTATTTATTTAAATAAATAAGTGGTAATTACCCACTAAGTGCACATAGTGGTAATTATCCATTAATCAGAAAATGGTCTTTATTCTTTTTCTTAAATTTAGTAACTGCTCATTATGAGTGAGTGGAGGTGCAGTTTTGTTTTGCACGTTCAATAACTTCTTGATGGCAGAAGTTATATAAAGGAGTGCAGTTCATTTGTTTTGGTTCCCTAAGCCTAACATCTCTATTCAGAAGACTTACACCATCAAAGTGAGATTGTGGAAGGTTTAGAAGAGCCTCAACTTCTTCAAGCAGGAGCAATGGCTGGAGGTATGCCTTGATCCAAATTTAAGTTTCCGTTGTTTAAGTAGTTATTTCTTTTGTTCTTTGTGAAATAACTTAGATGTGGTATCAGAGCCAATTTTAAACCTCTGCCTTGCGATTTCGTTTTCTGCATTTAAGCAATTTTGTTAAACATTTCGATTTCAAATTTGGGTATTTTAAATGCAGAAAAATGTTTGAAATCATAACAA
>Ga0315914_1008720_pt1 | contig 13366 bp, 6 predicted proteins | sample MpolenodulesMG_FD_203920 | JGI IMG/M metagenome (GOLD analysis project Ga0315914, IMG submission 203920) | Medicago polymorpha root nodule microbial communities from Los Angeles, California, United States - elongated nodules | ecosystem: Host-associated > Plants > Roots > Nodule | place: USA...
ATAAACTGTTTTTTCATAAACAACCTTAAAAACTTATAAATAATACATAAAAACTTATTTATTTGCATAAGCTGTTTTATATAAGCTCTAAAATAAGCTAATCCAAACGGGCTCATAATCTCAAAAAGCCAAACCAAGTCTTGATCATAGAGCATATACATTTGTAATTTCTATATTTTTTTAATTTCTATGAAGAAAACTTGCCGCTTTTATATAATTAATATGTTATGGCAGTTAAATTGTTCATCATTCTACTCAAGTGTTTTAAATGGTAATCATTTTGCAGAAGATGAAAGTAAAGGAAGAGCGGAAAGAGCCGCTGCAGCGGCACGGCGATGGAGGGAATACTCAAGGAAGGGCGTTGATAAACCTCCCAAATTTAAACTTCCAGAGGCAGAACCTAGCAAGGACAAGTGACCAAAATTTTCCCTAAACCTTTCTATTACATCCAGTCCCATGTAATTAATAGTGAAATTAAAGAGATATTTCTTACTCTATTAGAAATAATTGTACATGCAGTCTAATTAAGGTGTATGTATATACATTGATGAATTATAGAAGATCATTTATATTCAAGGTATTAGTAGAAGATCATAATAATTTTAACTCTGTAGCAACAAATTATAGAAGAATTGTAAAAGTGTCACAATCCAATCATCATCTTGTGACCACACTGTGGCGGAGGGAGCTGGGGGGCCTTTGGAGTTCATGGTCCCCCTATATTTTTAATAACTTTTTTTATATATACTGCAATTAATATTAACTATATTAGAATGTCTGTGGTCCTCCTAATTAATCTTATTAAAATATTCATCATCAGAATCAGATTAATTGGCAACTAATATCATAGTTTTGTATGTTATATTATTTTAAATTATTTCATATGGTTTTTTTCGCAACATATTTTAAATGGAATAAAACACAACGATATAACTTTGTAAAATAAAAGACTACTTTAAAGCAAAAAATATCAAATTAAAACCTAAAATAAAAATAGGGGATTAAAATAAAATTTAGTCTTAAATAGATTTTATTCTCATGTGACAAAAATTGCATGTCTTTCACACTCGTACAAAAAAAATTCGACTTAGTCAATTGCCGTTCTTTTTTTGTATTAACACTTCGATTCTCAAGAATAAGTGCTCATGGTGATTTAGAGTTCGGCCGAGAGGTAACTAAAGTTTGGTAAAAAATTGTTCTACTCAAGAATCAAACTCAGATTATCCTGAATAATTTGTCATTCACTAAAAATTCACATTTTCTTTTGTGGTGGCCGGAGTTTGAACCTCAAACCTTGCATATATTATGCGTTGTTCCTACCAACTAAGTTAAGCTTACAAAGACTACTAAAACCACATTTAATCCTAGAACGTATGCACTATTATTTTTCTATTTTTATTCGAGGGTGTTTTTGTTTTCTCTTCCAACTTAATGTTATTTTTTTCTACTATTAAATCAATACTTGTATGATAACTATACTTACCCATTAATGTCTCTCTTTTACTTAATATAGTTATAAATTTCTTTCAGAAACAAGAAAATATTAGTTTAGATCTTTAGAGTTTCTTATATATCTTTTGCATTTAAAAAATTATTTTTTTAATCGAAATATGTTCCTTGTTCGTTAAAAAAAATGTTCCTTGTACTCAGCCTCTAACTTTAAATTCCGGGCTCCGCTCTGACCACACAAATCAATTCACATCTACTAATACTACTATAACCCAACAAATATCTTATATAAATGATAATTTAAAGATTTTTAGGTAGATAAAATTTGAAAAAAGAAATAATGGGTAAAAAATATTTGAATGATTATTAAAATCACTTAGTGTCCAAAGTAGAATGACTAAAATTGTAATTAAACCTTGCATTAATGTGAACCCTTTCCCACATGGAATAGGAAATTCTTCTTGCTATTACAGATAGACTAGTGTGAATAGATGAGCACAACGCATGATGCTCATAAATTTCTATACGACTTAAGCAAAGTCATAAAAGAATACATATTCTAACTTATAATATATTTTTTTTTGAAGGATCTAACTTATAAATTTATGAGCATATTAAATTTTTTATTTGATAGCTTCATCTTGAATCATGGAAGTATAATTTGCTTTGACAGAAAAAATTAGTATAACAAATTGAGCCATGATCGGTAAATAAATTTCAAATGGGTTTTCTTGTTTATTTTATTTATTTTCAAAATCAATAATGCAGCTAAACTTTTATTACAAACAAGGAAATATATTAATTAGGTCACCATCAATGACGTCCATTTTGATTTTTAGGTATGGAACTTGTAAAAGATACAAGATTGTAAGAATAATCTAAAACCAACTTGGCTCATTCATTATCTAATGTCAATTATTATGTCAAAAAAATAATTATAATCTCATTTCAATTATAGACACTCTATTGCGTTGAGTTAGTCATAGAAGAACAGGTATGCATCCTTTGGGACAGAGTATTCAGTCAAAGATTCATATCACATTAATTCAACAATTACAATTATATTTAATTTCATAATTATATTTAACAAGTATAATATTCCAAATAATCTTTAGTTTCAATTCGGTAATGTTAAAATTCTTTGAGAAAAAGTTTTGTTATTTATTTGTCCTAATTGACATGAAGATGAAATTTATAACAAAAGACTTATGTATATTATAATTTTTGAAATTTTGCAAAAATACTTAAAAGTGATCAACTTGTTCTAAAATTCAAAAACATAATGATTAAAAAGTTTGAATCTAAACATCTTTAAAAAATTTGTTTTTATCAATATTGCCAATGCAATCATCAGACCCCATTTTTCCGATGGAATTTAATATGAGTGGATGGAAAGTGGTGTTAACACAACTTTCATTTTCATCTTTTGATTAAAGTGAAATTCCTATGGGTCTTAACTTTTGCTAATAGAACACTAACTTGAAACTTATAAGTGGGAGCATCCACTCAAGTGAAAATAATTACTAGCTAAGTCACGTTGTTTATATCTTCATGTCTCTATCATTTAGGCCTAACCATTCTTGTTATTAACTAAAACATATATTATTGAGCCAATTTGGGTTGGTATATGAAAGCACTGTGTCAACCATATCATTGCTAACCTATTGAATTGTTCAACTATATATCTAGGAATGGGATATCAAATTATTAAATAAGCATGAAGGGAAAGTGTCTTAATGCACCACGATTAAAACAAAACAAAAACTCCTTGTGGGAAAATATATGATCGAAATTTCTTTGATGAATAGAATTCAAAATCACAACCAATTGAATTGTTCAACTATCAAGGAATGAGAAAACAAATAATTGAATAAGCATGTGAGAAAATTTCTTGTGAGAAAATTTATGATCACGTTCTGGATCGGTTAGAACACCCAATTCTATAAAGCCACGTGGATTAACTCTTTGGAACATAGCACACGTCTTGAGGGAGCACCTAGTTTCGGCGTGGGTCACCGTCCTAGAACACGCTCTCACCTCTCTTGCACCATACATGTGGCCTCCAACAGCTCCGGTGCCGTATTTCACAGAAGTTGTTAGCACCGCTTTTGCCTATATAAGGGTGACTCAACGTCGCCCTCAACATACGATTCATTTACACACACATTTAGACATATTCAACCTTATTTCTCACACTGACTTGGGCGGTGGAGTGCTAACGTGTTCGCATACACATTTCGCTCCGCTATAAAGACTACACCGCCATCGTGCCGGAACACCGCATGCGACCGTTGCCTCTATCTGATCACTACCGAACATATTATATCCAAATTTCTATGATGAATATAATTCAAACTCAGTATAGGGCTTAAAACCCTCACACATCTTATGCATCAACCACTTACACTAAACTTGTAGTAATTTATGATCCGATAAATAAGAAGGATGGTCTTATAATGTGCCCGGTATAAAGGACTTTTAAGTTTACATGATTGCATTGCATAGGCAATTTCACTTGCATTAGTTACATTTTTTTCCTTCATTTTTCCAAAATATATAAATCTATGTGGCGTAGCCGCATCCGCGCCCGTAATTTAAAACCATAATCAGAAGTATACCTTTCCTCGGATATTTTACTGCATTTTGAAAGAAGATTTTAAACTAGAAAATAAAATACAATTTGGGTACAAAAAATACCTTAGGAAATGTACATTAAATCAAATTTATACAAATAAGACTTTTCCATAGAAAATCAAGAAGATTGAACTTTGAACATCCACAAGAAAAGAAAAAAGAAGAAAAAAAAACTTGCTAATTGTTATCTTACAATGGATGCAACTGTGTGAGCCCAAAACTTAAGATTATCCTTCATATCAATCTCATTGCCAAGAGTTGGTACTCTCCAATTAAGCAATGGATTAACAACTTTCTTTTGCTTTATAACACCCCAAGCCTCAGATAAATAAGGCCTACTAATCACACTTTCATCAACATTGTGTTCGGTTTTGCTCAACCCTGGTATCAAAGAAACCAATCCTGAATCTTTATCTTCCTCAGAAAACACAAATCCCAAATCCATAAACCCTTTTAGCTCCTTAAACTCAAGCTCTGATAAACTTCTAGCAGTTTTTCTTCCTTTCCTTTGCCTCGTTCTATGAGTACGGTGACTCGCCTTTTTTGTATCGGTTACTTCTTTTTCCAGTGTGAATTCTTCCACTTCTTTGCCTGAGAGAATTGGTTTCAACTTCTGTGATGTGAGGACGGAGTTTGGTGAAAGAGAATCAGAGAAAGAACCAATCTTCGTGCCTAAGTTTTCGTCGCTAAAAGACCTAACTTGAAGTGTTGGAATTCTTAAGAGTTGTGTGTCTAAAAAAAGAAGTTCTTCCACTTGGGACATAGAGGTTGAATCATCTAGTAATTTTGTTGAATGTAAAGGTGAAGATGTTTTTTTGTTGTTGGTGAAAATTGATGTCTCAAACCAGTTGATATCAAACAGTTTCAAAATCAAAACATGTTCTGCTGCCATTGCTTTGTAAGAATTGAATGGCTTGGAAGAAAAGTATTAGGTAGTGGTTTTGTGATGATAATAAGAAGAAAATGGTTCAAGGAAAATGTATTTATGTTGGATAGCATTACATTGTGCACTCATGAATACATGTTTATTAATTGATGAATAATAATTAGTGGGTAACTCATGGTAGGGCTATAATGTAGTATTACTTTTTCCTTAAAATAGTATACTTTAAGAAAAAATTGTTGTTATCTATATGGTGTTTTCAAATTTCAAGAAACATTTTAAGCAAAAAACACATGAGGCGCTATAAAGAGAAAGTCAATTCATATTTCAAGATTACTTTAACTATTTTTGTCAATTATATCTTTAACATATCATGAGTTACAATCTCCCTAGGTAATTATAGGATATCTCATGACAAAATAAGAAGAATTAAGAAAAACCACAATATATTTGTTACAAATTTATTGTCGTGAATTCATACCCTTTTGTCAAAACCAACAAAAACAAAGATGTGTGGAGCAAGTATCAATGACAACTAAAGAGTTCAAATATCAACATTCATATCTAGCTAGATCTAATCTTTCAATCATGTGTAAAGCAAAACCACAATCAAAACAAAGAACAAAGATTAATGGTTTATAGGAACAAACACATCAAGGTTCAATCATCCAGTTCGGCCTAAAAATGACCTACATCTGCAGAGAGATCAACTCTCCAACTCATTATCAAAGAGATATAAAGGTTATGAAATTAGCTTCAACAAGCTCTCCAAGAGCAAACCTAATTTGTACCCTTATCTCACTCTCTTCCCATGAACAAAAGTGCTACTAAAGTGACTAAGTGATAAATTTCACCCTCAAAGATGATCCCTTAGAATCTTTGCCGAAAATCACTTACTCTTATCCAAGAGTCCCCTATTTTGGTTCTTCAAGATTTCTCTAATAAAATTGAAAACAAAATTGTTTATATAGAACTCGTGTCATGTGCCTCGTGCATTCTCCACGCGCCTCGCGCAAAACTAGGTGATGTGGGCACACATAAGGGTGTGAGCTTGGCACACATGACAGCAAAAAATATCCAGAAAACCCATAACCCACGCTGCTCGCGCATGGGTTGGAGACTGATTTTTGCTAACCTTCTCTCACATATGATGAGATTTTAAGTCACGATCAATATTATTCAAGAGATGTAATTTTTTTTAAGACAAATGTTAGTATATTACTTGTTATGTTAGGATTTTCTCTTCTCGGGAATCGGGACTTGAACCCAGAATCTTTTAACTTCTCAACTCTTTTATTCTCTTAACTCAAACCAATTGAACTACCCAACCCCTCATTCAAGAGGAAAAAAATATTTTTAGTCCACCAAAAATATGTTTCACACACTTAATTACTTGCCTACTTGATCAAAGATTTATTTACGAGGTATCATTCCTTTGTTACTTAAAATCAGGAACTACCACCACTCAATAATTTTTGATATATAATGTTCCTTATTTTTCTCTTAAAAATGAAAGAGTATTGGCTATATATGCTTTGCAGTCAGACAAGTGAAAAACGTGGAAAACTTCTTCAATACTTATATACCAAATTACTCATACAATACACTCATCCTATTATCAGAACATATTTTTGACACAGAAATTCACTTCCTTCATTCTGATCAAAACAAACAGGGCCCACAATAGAATCCAGAAAGATGATCTTCTTCTCCATCAATATTTTAATCTTGGGTTGCATCTCCTGTGTTATCAGATTCAAGTTGTTATGTTACCTCTGATATGATTCATATCATGGAAGAACATGTTGTATCCTGGAAGGATATACGCTTATAAGACAGATAAATCCTCAAGGACAATAACTTTGTCACGCCTCATGTTATATAATTGTTTATTATTTTGCAGGTTACATATGAGTTCTTGGTGAAAGATATTGACAGAGTTATGTCAGTATCCTAGCTATCTAAAAATGTTAAGGGCAGATAAGTTTATCCATGTTTATATGTATATATTAAAAAAAAATTGGGAATATTTTTACGCTTAATTATTCTACATATAGTTGATTAAAGAAAAGAATAAGAAATAATTAGGGCATATTGATAAGGAAAAAAATACATCAAATGAATAATTAATGTAGTTGAACATTCAAGTGAGACATACAATACCGTTAAACTCTTGTGAAGAATTTCTCACCTATTTAGATCTCATAAAACTCAAGGAATTAGTTTATGTTGTTGCATACAAAGGAGGATATTTCATCTACAGACATGAGTATATCACCTTAATGAATAATTTGCAAGTACCTGTACTTTAAACTCGAGAAGATTTTCATGGTACATAGTGCGCCTAAAACCCAAAACATCGAAGATTTGTGTTTCAATAGTGAGTCAGTCTATTATTTTTATTGTTATTATTTTCCTCAAAAATTACATCAATATTTTAAGATTTCTGCTCTTCCCCCAGCACAAGTCACTCACGCCCAGTTGAAATTACCAATTTACCCCTACACTACTTAAGTAACGCAGCGTGATTTAACTCACGCAAGTGTTAATTTCCAGCGTGAGTTAACTCACACAAGTGTTAATTCTAGCGTGAGTTAAGTTGCGCAGCGCATGTTAAGATGCGTTGATTTTAACATTTGCGTTACTTAACTAACACAGGGGTATTTTCGCCATTTCAGTTGGGTGCGAGCGTTTTGTGCTGGGGGAAGAGCAGAAATCATATTTTAATAGTAAGTCAGTCTAAAGTCTAATTGACTAATCTAACCCGACATAATTTGTTATTTGTGCCAAATAACTTTGATTGTTTTCGGACATATGTTTTTAGAAAATTGCTTTTTAAGCACCTTCAATTGCTTACATACACCTTAAAATGCCAAAAATATCTCCATCGGTCCCAATTTTCGTTTACTTGTGATTGAGAGATAACTCCTAATAACTACTTTTTTTATCAGTTCCCAGTTTGACCGATTTAACAAAATATCCATATTTATGACTTTTTAAAGCGGTTAACCATGCAATCAATCTGACAGTCCTTCGTTGCTAATCTCAAGGTCCTCGTGAGCTTAACTTAGTTGGTATGGACAATACATAATATATGTAAGGTTTGGGTTCAAATCCCGGCCACCACCAAAAAAATCTCAAAATCCCCTAAAATAAATCTCGGCGCTGTAATTATGCAGCAAAGCAACCATCATCTTATATTTTTACTAATTGTCTAATCTCTTTATTAATTATTCTTTCCATAAACTAATACGCACGTGATATAAAAATATTAAGAGTTTTGTCGAAAAATATAAAAATATTACATAATCGCAATTATTTTCGAATCTTTTGCTTTATGGAAGACCTGCCCAACACGTGAACTTTGTGGATGCTCTCTCAATTATTGATTACTTACTAGTTTAGGTATTCCATTCAAACTTAACAACTCTTAAACGTGAACTTTGTAGATTACCATTTAAATGTTTTTATTACGAAAATGAAGTACTCTCAAGTTTAATATAAAAGCTAGAAATTTCTTTTTCTATATTAATTGAATAGCTCATATATTTGATCTATATTATATTATAAACTAATACCTTAATTATTCAATTTACTTATTATTAAGAAACTTGATTGAGAATTCTAATGAAGAAAATTGAGAGAATTGTATAATTGATTTTGTTGTTTCTTAATGAATCTATTACAATGGAGATGAACGATATTTATAGAGAAGCTTAAGACTATAGCATAGCTACTATGTTCATCCATAAAAGATCCTGGTTATCTAATTGAATTACAACTACTTCTAATTGTCTCTAACTGTCAAAACAGTTGTCAACAAGCTGTTGGGCACTAGATGATATTACTTGTTCGTCAAGTAATGTTTCTTCTTTCTTCAATTTTAACACTTATATTTGAGATCAAATAGAGTATATTATTTTTTCTTTTTGTGAAGTTAAACTAATTCATAAAAATTGGCATCGGAGCACATTGAACTTGAGACAAAGTATATTATTTTACTTTGAAGTATATTTTTTTAATCATGAACTTTGGAGTATATCATTTTACTTGAAAAATGATCTACAATACAAAGAGGCATACACGATCAAAAGTATGACTAACCTAATTCATATTGAACGACCTCACAAGGCTCTGGACAATCAATCATATTTATTAGTTTACACCAAAACTCAATCAAAAAGGGAGTCTATATGTCAAGCTCTCTTGAATTCAAGAAATTGAGAGTGGAAGAGTGATAGTATACGTAAAGAAAATATTGATTTATTTTCTAATGGAATATAATTTGGTTAAGGAGATGATGCCACAGTCTAAATTCGAACTCATGATCTCTCTCAAATTCAGTGTCCGTCTTTTTACCACTGGTTGTGAATTTTAAATTATAAATTTATGATTGTTATCTATGTGCAAGTCGAAACAGGATAATTAAGTGGCTATTTCAGGGCTCTTTATGGTCAATTATATCATTAGTTTTTGAACAAAATCATATTAATATTTTATGGTCAACACTCAGAACTATTTAATTTAGAATTGTGACTTTCTTATTTAATTTTTCAACCACCCAGTCCAAGGAAAAAGATAAATACATTCGTGCTTAATCAAATCATTATTTTTATTTTAGAAAAAAAAATCACTATTTTAATTCTAATCTTTTTGTACAAAATCATATTAATATTTTATGGTCAACACTCAGAACTATTTAATTTAGAATTGTGACTTTCTTATTTAATTTTTCAACCACCCCGTCCAAGGAAAAAGATAAATACATTCGTGCTTAATCAAATCATTATTTTTATTTAAAAAAAATAATAATAATCACTATTTTAATCCTAATCTAAAGGTAACTAAAACCAATATTTAATGAATTCATGTCAGACCTCTACAGTACTTTCCCTCACACAAAAATAAAGTTTGGACAACACTACCTACAATAATAATTCATTATCAAAGATTTAGCTCAATTTTTTTAAGTAAAAGAAGGGGTATTTTTTTAAGTAAAAGAAGGGGTGTAGAGGGGTCTCCTACTGCAGAACCTTAATCATCATATATTAAAAGAAAGAAATACAAAGATTGAGGGGGGACAAAATCAAAACCCTCAAGAAAATTAAAAGCAGATGCATGAAAAGATAAAACCAAAAAAACGAGATATTAGATCCGCTAAAGAGCTGGCGAGACGAACGGCTAGAAGCATCCACCTTGAAACCTTTGCTCGCGTCAGGCTGCTGCTTCTTACTCTTCTTCTTTTTAGGGACCACCAATTGAAATGGTTGGCATGTGTCTCGTGTCAAATCAACAATTTCTTCTTTCTGACCCATGTTAGCTCAATAATTCCTCAGAAAATCCATAGTTTGTTGAGCTAGAGAAGGAACAAATTCTAAAACTTGCATATCATGAATAACATTTGCACTAAGGTTTGATAAGTTAGAATCTGTCACAACTACATAATTATCCATTTCCAATTCCCGCTCAAAGTCATCGAGTGTATGATCATTACCATAATCCATAGCAATCACCGCATAACAGTAAGGGTCAATGATACGCATATGAGCAACAATTCTAGAGTGAGCAGCAATTCTAATATCGGGTCATACATATAATTATGTAACCTGAACGAAATAGAAACTGAACCTGTGAAGCACCTTCATAGCCATTTGGTTAGCAAATGATACATTGAATCGCTGAAAAATTCTTACTCCAGGTCCAAGACATCCTTCTTCTTTTGAAAGATGCATCATGTCTCAACTGAACCAGCTGATCTTTCTATGCACCAGACCACCTAAACAAATAAACCTTGTATGAATTTGACAAAATTCATTTATCACATACCTTGGTTCCAAAAGAATGGGAGAAAATTGATAAACTACTTAAAACCGCGTTTATTAATACCATATTTTCTCCTATACACAAATATCGGTATATTGGATTCCATCGAAAGTTACCTATTGTGTCGGATCGTGGTCTTCGACATGATGATCCTATTTCGCCCTACCTTTTCATTATTTGTGTTGAAGGTTTATCCTCCCTTATTCATGAAGTTGAGCATCGAAATGATATTAGAGGTACAATGATTTGCACGGGTGTGCCTGTTATTTCTCACCTCCTCTTCGTAGACGATTGTTTTCTATTTTTTAGAGCCTATGAAAGAGAGGCGGTTGTTATGGAAAATATATTGGTATTTTATGAAGAAGCTTTGGGGCAAGCTATTAATTTACAGAAATCAGAATTATTTTTCAGTTGAAATACACCATATGACCTTAAGGATCTCATTGCTAATACTCTCGACATCCGTCAAGTGTTAGGTATTGATAAATATCTTGGATTGTCGTCAATGATAAGGAGAACCAAATATGAAACTTTTAAGTTTGTTAAAGATCACATTTGGAGAAAGCATAATTCTTGGAGTAGTATATGTCTCTCACAAGCGGGTTGAGAGACTCTCAATAAATTAGTCTTGTATTATATCCCCTCATATGTTCTGAGTGTATTTATACTTCCTGGTTCACTTATTAATAAGATTGAAAAATGACGAATTCTTTTTGGTGGAGTCATAATTCATTAAACTCTCGAGGATTGCATTAGTTATCATGGAAAATACTTTATACTCCTAAGGTTTTTGGTGGTATGGGTTTTAAAAGCCTTAAGACTTTTAACATGGCTATGGTTGGCAAGTAGACTTGGAAATTGGTTTATAATCTAGACTCTCTTATCACCCATTTTCTCAAAGCTAAATATTTTTCTCGAGCTGATTTAGGCTATAATCACAATTATGTTTGGGGAAGTATATATAGTGTGAAAGATGTGATTCGTCGAGGTTTTCAATGGAGCATAGGAACGGGAGAAAGGATTCTAGTATGGGACCAACCTTGGCTAGTTAGCTTCGTAATGCTGAATGTATCTTGCCAACAGCTACTCATCATTTGGAGTGTCCACATATCACTGTTTCAGATTTAATGGCCACAACTCAGAAGCAATGGAATATGGAGCTTATTAATGGATTCTTTGACCATAGCACATCCATAGGCATATTTAATACTCCCATTTTGCCTTCGGTCATCCATGACATGCCTACTTGGAAGCTTAAGAAAGATGGTGGTTATATGGTCAAGAGTGTGTACATGAACATCATGAATCATAATTTTTAACCTCGACAACAACATGTGCCGGGGAATCGGAATAGTATTTGGAAATTGAAGCTGCCACCATCGGTAAAGAAATTTATGTGGAGAATTTGCCGCAATTGCTTACCTACGAGAGTTAGTTGCAAACGAAAGGTGTTTAGCACCCCGATCAATGTGCGGTTTGTGAAGAATATGTTGAAGATAGCGATCATCTTTTCTTCAAGTGCATTAAAAGTGTTCTTTGCTGGCAGGGTACCGATTTATGGGATGCTTTGCTATCCGTTATCGATCCTGAGACAAGTTTCCCAGAGAACATGTTTGTTGTTCTACAACACTTTGTGAAAGCGCGAGAACAAGCTTTTCGTGTTACTCTCTGGAGTATTTGGAAACACAGGAATAATAAGGTATGAAACAATATCAGCGAATCAGCTTAAACAATTTGTCAATGTGAAAGCTTTCTTCTTAATAGTTGGTTGAAAGCTTACGTCATGCGTAATCAAACTACTAAGCAGTTGAATACTAATGGTGAGATACAATGTCATAAACTGAGTCCTGACAGGTACAAATGTAATGTAGATGTTGTAACAATCCGATTTTTAGTTAGATTTATTTTAATTGTTTTTATGTGTGTTTATATATGCTTTTGTGTGATTAATTACCTACGTGTGTATTTAGACGGGTTTGGTGTTCGAAGGGTATTTTGGTCATTTTGTGGACAAGGGTAAATTAGTAATTTTACCATATAGATTATTTTGGTGGTTTGAGTGAGAATAATTATTGTTATTAAGTTACTAGTGGGTTGTGGTAATTAGTTAAGAGTCGGTGACTATTCGTTATCTTTTACCAATAAGTGAGTAGAAACATTTTGAATTGGTTAATGAGTGTGTTGGGCTCATTAAGACATTAAGGGTTAAGCCCAATAGTGAGGAGCCTATTTAAACTCTATTCTTTGAGTAAATTAGGTCACATAGAATCATTTGTTCATTTTCACAAAACATTTCAAGAGAGGGAGAGAGAGAGAGAGAGAGAGAGAGAGAGAGAGAAAGAGCTTGAAAGTGGGTTTTGAAGAGAGAAGAACTTGGAGAGTAAGAAGAGGGTAGAGACTCAAGGGATTGGAGCTAAAGTGAAGCCTTAGATTAGATTTGTGAAGATTTGAGGTAAGGGGGCTAGTTTTCATTCATAATCTTCTTGTATAATCTCTTTTCTACTTCTACCCATAAGTGCTTATTTGTAAAAATTGATTATTATGATTTTAATTGGTGAAATTCGTGCTTATGCTTTG
>Ga0315914_1008722_pt1 | contig 13365 bp, 6 predicted proteins | sample MpolenodulesMG_FD_203920 | JGI IMG/M metagenome (GOLD analysis project Ga0315914, IMG submission 203920) | Medicago polymorpha root nodule microbial communities from Los Angeles, California, United States - elongated nodules | ecosystem: Host-associated > Plants > Roots > Nodule | place: USA...
CACTACATTATAACTCTTCATATCGTTGTGTCTTTTTTTTATTTTTTTATACGGAAGTTGTTTATTGGACGTTGTTGTTCATGTTCTAGTAAAATAAATATTGTCCTTGTGTGGGTTACATATTTATTATCATTATATTGCTGCTTCTCATATGTTCATGTTCCTGTAACCAAAAAAGTTTGTTCATGTTCCAAATTTTTAGGTTTTTTCAAGCCATCTTTTTCTTCTAAATTTATTAACATTATTTGTTTTTTTAGCAGATTATTTTGTTGTTGCTAGATACCTTAGGATTATTGTGCATGTTTTGTTATTAGTCAATTTCATATTATAAGTTTATAATCTTTTTTCATCCACCACCGTTCATTTTGAAATTTTCTTAAAAATTCATACAATCCTTTCAAATTCTAAAATCTTGTAAAGTCCGTTGAAATCTTAAAAAATCTCTATAATAAACTCATTTTCAAAATCCTGATTGTAAAGAGTCATTTAAAAAAAGTCTTTTAAAATTCAACAAAATCAATATAATCTCACAAAATCTTTTAAAAGCTTTAGGATTTTTTTTTGACAAAATTATCTCTTAAAATCTTTCAAATACACCCCCCTAAATAAATCCTCCTTCAAATGTTTGTTTATTTTCCCCTCAAATATTTCCCTAAAACAAAAAACAAAATCCACTCAAGAGTTTTTGATATATATATTTTTTTCAAATCTAATATTATTTAATATATTTTTAGTAAATCCACTCAAGAGTTCACAAATCCTAACTCAACTAATAAAAAATTTAAATTGTTCGGTAGAACGTTATGATCGGAGTTAAAATTATATGCAAAGATATTTGTTACTTTTAAATAGTAACAATGTACGTTTATCTTTTACGAACAATATAACAAATGTAAGAAAAAAATATTTTTTAAAAACATCAATATAGCATTCTTAAAGACAAACTTGTTTAAGGGTATAACTGAAATAATGAAAAATCAACCCCAAAAAAATCATGTATTTACTTTATATGTTGTCTTATATAATATAGTTTCTATTGCATTAGAGTAGTTCTATTTTAATGAGTATTCACAAACAAACTGGGTAATTAAATAAGATACTACATCAAGAGATGATTATTTCCAATAACATTGGCCTAGAAAAAGTCATCATCGAATGTTACTAGTATGGAGCCCGTGCCAAGCACGGGTAAATAATTTTCTATTAAGAAAATTATTTTTGTCTAAAAAAAACAGAAAATTTTAATGTGTCAAATGTGAGTTAACATTATACATTGGATGAAAGAGTAGATTTTGAACAACATATAAGTGAGATGACCAAAATACCTAATGCCTTAATGTTTTATGTGAAGATGTGGTGTCAATCTCACTTGTATGGTTGCAATTGACCTAATACGATCATCCAACCCGGTGAAAACTCACCCAAAAATCCCAACATTATGTCAACATAATGATAATTTATTTTGTTAGTTTTCGGTTGTCACTTGTTTAATTTTTTTTTTTATCTTAAAATTTAGTTATTGGATAACATTTCTTTTATGCTATATTTTGTTATTCAACCTCAACTATTTCAATTTCCTTCACTTTTATTCTTTGGTGAAATTTGAAAATGAAAAAAAGCATGCGTGTATGTTGAGTTGACAAAATGTGGTGTTTCTTTAGTTAGTCTAATTCTTTGGCTAAATATTTACTCAAAAATTTCCAACTCCTTAATCGAACCAGTAAAATTATCGGCAATTCACTCTATTCCTTATACGCTCGAAGAAAAGCACAAACTCCTTTTTTCCTTATCATTTCTCTCATGTTCAAATTATTTTTTATCTTCTAATTTATTTCGTAACTTCTCATGAAAGAAAGGAACATAAACCACCTTCCATTAAATCACCACCAACCCACTTTTTTTTTTTACCATGATATGTCTTTATCTAATTTTATTTGGCTTTGTTACCAAATCATAAATGCAGAGAGTCTCACATTTAAATGGAGGGATGTTAATCAAGATGAGAGATGGTTTAGGTATAAGGGATATTTAATTTGTCATGATTAGTTGAAATAAAAATCCATTTTTTAGTTCACAACAATTTTCCAACTTGCGGGTTTAATCTAGTAGTAGAAGGACAAACTTTGAATTTTGAGATCTCGAGTTTCGAGCTCTGCTAGTATCCTTGGAGATAGGTAAATATAAATATAGTTTTTAGTACTCTTTTATCTCTAAGACTATCCACAATACAATGGGTGGGTGCTTCGCCTATATAGCACCATACTAAATAAGCACCCCCAATGTGGAGCAAATAAATATGGTGCAAATAAATATGGTGCTTTTTGAGAAGGGTGGCTATGAAAGCACCCTCTCTATCTTCACTTTTGTGAGGCCCCCCAAATAAATTGTATAAAAAATTGTTGAAATTTAATGATCTAGAGTTATTAATAGTACCAATTTAGTCAAATGTTGATTTGTCAAATAACAGAAGATGTTCAATGAAACAATCAAATAATGAGAGTGATAAAGAAAAAGGGCAATTGCATGTTGAAACTTAATCATGATAGAATGAATTGAACCTGAATACCTCTTTTTTTTATTGTGTAAATCAAAGGTATTTTTCACACACAACTTCGGAGATCAATTTAAGATCTTTTATCAAATGTTTTTCCATACGCACCAGTCAAGAATTATACCCTACCAATCGGTTAATGAGTCAAATAACTACTACTTGTGTCACACTATGTTGGTTGAATATCTCATTTTATAAGAAGTCAAAGATCAATTAAATAAATGGAAATTAATTCTCTTGTTTTTGAATCTCACCAAATCCATTTGAATGAAAGTCAATTAATAGGAATTAAATCATGATTTTTTTTTCTTTCTAAAGGGTTAAATCACGATTTCTAATAGCACAAATTATGTTGCAAGTGCTATTAATTTCATATATAATAGTACCAATTATTTTTATTTTTTTAATTACACTTAGTGCTGATTTTTCTTAAGGAGCGGTACTTATTATTGTATGCTGAGAAAATCATTAGTACTGAATAATTTGAAATTTTTGAAATTTTTGTTTATAGGGTCAAAATATGATTACCACTCATTATTTCTGATTTTATTAGATTTTTTGTATTTGTTTTATTGACATTGATCTTTTTTAATTTTATTTGGATGATAATTCACCAAAGTAATTGATTATATTACATTTTATAGGTAAAGTAAAGAGATGATGCGGTTACGGTACGGGTCATTAAAATGTTTTAAAAGAGTTGAATGTCTTAACAATGCCCAAATGAATGCCTTACTATAATACAAATGTTTTTTTTTTGATAGGCCAAGATCATATGGAGTTTGGCTCAGGCTCGAACAGTGGCATAGGAACATCATAATTCAGAGCACAACAACAACATTATTCAATGGAGAAAACTAGCTTTGGGTGAGGTTAAATGCAATGTTGACGCTGTCATTTTCAAGTAACAAAGGTCTTACATCATATGAATGTGTTTGAGGGGAGAAAACGACGAGTACATAGTAGTCAAAACAACTTGGTTATTCGAAGGAATTCCAGAACCACAAGAAGCGGAGCGTGCTGTCTAAAAGAGTTGATAATTTGGCATGTAAAACAAGTTTTAACGACGGTATCTATAGAAATTGATTGTAAGCAAGTGATTGAAGACTTCTGAAATAGACTTGATACCAATTCTAAATTATTGTAAGGACAACAAACAAATAACACAGTCCATTTGCTAGTAAGGACATTATTGTTATTTGTTAGGTCCCAATATGACAATGATATGTTTTTTTTCTTCTTTCAATTTTGATATTAAAAAAGAGTTTAATTAATCAGTCTAAAACAATTTTACACATACAACTAATTAAAAGATTTAGAATTGGCATAACAATTAAACTCAGAAGGAAATGGCCAAATGGGTTAATTTGATTTACAAAATATATTTTTCCCAATAAGAAACTCAAGTGGCACACATTCCAAGAAAAAAGAAAATGATTAAAAATTGAAGCTATATTACCTACCTACATGTGGACAAACAATTTATGATTTATGATGATATATAAGGGTGAAAAAGAAATGAAAAACGGTGTTTGTGAGTGTTGGCGGAAGAGTGTTCGAAAAAAATGCATCCATACGCATACGATTTATCACCTTTGATGAACGATATCAGCTACACTACTTACCCATATTCTGAAGAAGAAGATGATGATTACCACTATCCACTCGGAAACGACGCCGTTTCAGAAACACCTTCCTCTCTTCCTCTTGGTATGGATTGGAGTCCTCCACCACCTAATTGGAACGGTCCCACCACTCTCTGCCTCCACACCTCTTCTTGGACTTTCTCTTCCAGGTGAACCGCAAAGTGCACCATAGATGAGTTTAGGTCGTGCAATCACTAAAACAGTGGAGGGAGGATTCCACGCACTAGAGCAACTTGGACAAAGGTCAGAGGTAGAAACTCACTCACTTTTCCCCGGAAATAGACAAAGTATGGACATAGTTGTTGTAGGCAAGCCACATAAGAAACTCGACTTTTCTTACATATTTTACAATTCATTTAAACTATTTTATCCTTAAATAATATTATTGAAAATATTAATTAAATTGAAAAAATTAAATCTCATTAAAATAGAACTACTCTAATGCAATAGAAACTATATTATATACGACAACATATAAAGTAAATACATGATTTTTTTGGGGGTTGATTTTTCGTTATTTCAGTTATACCCTTAAACAAGTTTGTCTTTAAGAATGCTATATTGTTGGTGTTTTTAAAAAATATTATTTTCTTACATTTGTTATATTGTTCGTAAAAGATAAACGTACATTGTTACTATTTAAAAGTAACAAATATCTTTGCATATAATTTTAACTCCGATCATAACGTTCGATTGAACAATTTAAATTTTTTATTAGTTGAGTTAGGATTTGTGAACTCTTGAGTGGATTTACTAAAAATATATCAAATAATATTAGATTTGAAAAAAAAAAATATATCAAAAACTCTTGAGTGGATTTTGTTTTTTGTTTTAGGGAAATATTTGAGGGGAAAATAAACAAACATTTGAAGGAGGATTTATTTAGTATATAAATATAAGAAATAGGTTAAAAAAACAACATTGGAGAAAACATATAGATCTTGGAAGAACCCTTCTTAACTGTTTGTTTCTGGGATTTTGCTTCAGCCGCAAGGACTATTAACAACACACACAAACATTCATAATCCTTTCAAATGCAACAACCTGAATCATCTTCTTCCCTTGTTCCTCTTCCAACCACGCCGCAACCAAAGGTTCGTTCTTTTTCTCTTCTTTTTTCGTTACTCATAAACAATCATTTTTGTTTCATCAATGCAATGCTGCTTTTACTTGTTGATTCATATGTGTCATGAATGAATGAATGCTTCAATTAGGTTAGGTTTTGTTACTATTCCATTCTTATATGTATAAAAAATAAAATTCCATAACATATATTATTGAGAGAGTTGTTAACATGATTCCAACCCTAAAAAATAATTTAAAGTTTGATTCTTTATTAAAGGATCCCTCTGAACCACGGACACATCAAATACCGATAATAATTTAAGATAAAAACTAATTTCAATGTAAGTAATCACATGACATTTCGGACACCCGAAAGTATCGGTGGGGACACGGCTTTGAGGAAACCCATATAAAAAGATCATATCTTTTGTTGCCGACGCTTGTGGGGTATTCTTGGAGGTGACACACCTTCGATCAAAAGTGTTAGTGGTGAAACCCGTATAAAAAAAATAGTACTCCCTCCTTTTTAAGTGTCTTTTTTGTTCATAGTTAACTGTCTTTTTAGTATTTTAAGGGTACCATTTGTCAATTATATCCTTTGTGAATTACTCTTATCTTTTTCAATAAAACTAATTAATACTATATATTTAGAAAACTATAGTTTTTTTTTAAACAAAGTTTGTTTCTTGTTATCTTCAAATTTAAACAAAATTTTGTTACAAAGTTCCAAGAAGAGTTAAAATTCTATAAATAAGATGAGTAGCAATTGTTAAAAATTTCAAGTGCAAAGTAAAAGAACAAATTTGAGAGAAGAACAATAAAAGACTCCATGAATGTTCAAAAGTAAGAAAATTGACAATTGTTTGTTATGAGAGAGAGAGCGCACACAAAAAAATATGAATTTGTTGGAGAAAAAGATAATAAGGGTATAATAATTGACAATTGTTTGCTACGAGATAAATATAACATATTAAATTTATTGGAAAGATAAAGTGTGTGCAAAAAAATAGGAATTTATTGGTGGATTAAAATAAAAGTATAATAAGAAGAAAATGTGCAAAAATCCACATCGCTGTTTTGGTGTTAATTTTTTAAAAAGACACTTACAAAAGAACGGAGGGAGTATTTTTTTTGGAAAAAACTTAGGTATAATTCCTTAGGTGCTTTATGGTTCTTAACTAAATTCACCATGATTTTCTTAAATCCATAATTCTCTCAAAGTTTGTTATCTCCAAAAAAGTTGTATTTTTAGTTAAGAACCATACGAAAAGCACCTAAGGAATTGTACCTAAGTTTTGTCCTTTTTTTTTTTTTGCTTAAATATGTCATTGGTCCCTGCACTTTCACCATTTTTTGGCTTTGGTCCCTGCACGTTTTTTTGTTTGACTTCAGTCCTGCGGTTTGTAAAAAATTTGTCATTAGTCCTTCTGTTAACTGTAAGTTAAATATTTTTTTTTTAAAACTAACGGTGTGCCACGTGCACCAGTTATTTCACGCCACGTGACACACTAAAAGATAAAATTTATAATTAGAATTAATGAAATAAAACTATTGATTTTTAAATAGTTTTTATATAGAAAGAAATGAAACGAAGGGCTGGGGCCACCAAACTAAAATGGCTGTATCTCTCAGGTTGTGAAAGTTTATGTGAAGTTCATCCATCTGTTTTTTCCAAGGACACGCTTGTTACTTTGCTTGTATCTTATATGAGCAAGCTCGGGAGGCTTGATTTACAAGGATTAAGACTTGAGAATCTACTGGAAGAAATGTCTTGCATAAGATCTTTCTAATTGCAATGTCGTAACTAAATCAAAGTTAGAAGCCATATTTGGTGGTTTAAAGTCGTTGAAAATACTATATTTGAAGGACTGTGGCAACTTGCTTGAACTGCCCAAAAATATCGATTCCTTGTATGAATTAAGACTAGATGGAAGCAATGTGAAGATGTTGCCTTCAAGCATTAAGAAACTTGAAAGCCTACAAATTTTGTACTTAGACAACTGCAAGAAGCTTGGTTTTTTTTTTTTTGAATGGCAAAATTTATTCACGACGAGCTAGCACAAGAAGCACTATACAACTCGCGGGAGAACGGAAAAAAATACAAGGAGGCGCCTCATATATGGAACACCAAAAAACATACCCCCTAAAAAACCCACCAGACGCAGACACCGGTATTGATGCCGACGTATACCAGCTAAAAACAGCCGTATACCCCTGCTTCACACCCTTCCACCAGAAACAAATAAAAGCCTAAGCCACCAGATTCCAATTGAAGTGCATTGGCAGCCCTACTAATAGTAATAAGCAATGCCGAGAAAAAAAGAGAGAGCAGGCCAACATAGCAGGTTCGCACAAGCTGCAGGAAAACAAAACCTACAGGAAGATACCAGCAGCAGCAAAAACACCAATGAAAGTAGCAGCAATTACAACTGCACATTGAGGATTCCAACACCATTCAAAAAAGAGACAAGCCGGAATATGCAACCTACTTAACATCCACCTCCACGACAACACTTTAACCTCCTCAACTATATCATCAATCGCAAAATTAACCCCCTTAAAGATATTATCATTCCGAGCTTTCCACATAACCCAAATCGTTGCATGCCAAATCATCCATAAGCCTTTTTTAACAATTTTATTACTTACCCCCCTCCCCCCCCCCCACTCCAACACTCCCAATGAACAAAGAGATTAGGGGGTATTAAGAAGTTGCGGTCAATCCACAACATCAATTTGCGCCACACCAAACTAGCCACATCGCAATGAAGGAAAAGGTGACAGGATGACTCTTCCACCGTATTACACAACACACAAAACGTGGAATCTTCCGGACCAAGAACATTCCTCAACGCAAGATTAACTTTAGTTGGAGCTCGGTTGAGAAGAACCCTCCAAGCAAAGGCCACCACTTTTGATGGCGCCGGACTCTTCCACATGTTATCAAACACACCTTTCTCCTCCTCCGTCCACATCACTTCGGTTGAAACTAAAGCCTCCAATTTCCTATATGACGATTTAACCGAAAAAACCCCAGACTCTTCTAGTTTCCACCTCCACACATTATCTTGTGTAGACAATATTGAGCCCTCCAAATCCTCCTTAAGACTAATAAGAACCTCCTCCTCCCACATAAATAAGTGTCTCCTCCACAAAAACCTCCAATCCATACCTTGCTCTACCACCCTCCCCCACCTTAGCCTCCCTTTGATTTGAAATCAAATAAAGTCTTGGATATTTAATCCGGAAGTAAACATCCCCTCTCCAAGTATCATTCCAAAAGCTTGAATTCAACCCATTACCAACATTTCTAGCTACTTCCGAATTAAACCAATTCAAGCCACCAAAATCGCCTAACTTAACAAGGTCCTTCCACCACATAGATGTATATCTCGGCCACCCACTAGTTGCACTCTCCAACACATTTCCCACACAATGACCATACTTCACTTTCAACACATCTTTCCACAACGCAATCTCCCCGTCTAACAACCGCTATCTCCATTTAGCCAAAAGACTAATGTTCATCACCCGGATGTCTTTCACACCCACACCCCCATTTCTTTTTGGTTGACACACCAAATCCCATTTAACCCAACTAATCTTCTTCCCCCTTCCCACTCCTCCCCAAAGAAATTCTCTTTGAATTCGCACAACCCTCCTCCAAACTTGCGTCGGCATCTTCAAGAAAGACAAGAAAAAAATGGGAATAGCATTAAGCACCGTATTAAGAAGAACAATTCTACCTCCAAAACTAATGTATTTATGACCCCACATATTCAACTTCCCGCTAAGTTTCTCCATCAAGTTGACAAGCTCCTCGAGTTCGCACCCACCGGAAGCCCCAAATACTTGAAAGGCACACTCCCCCTACTACAATTTAAAAAGTTGCAAGCCATATCCATAAAATCGTTATCAACATTAACCCCTATCAATGAGCTCTTGAAAAAATTAATCTTCAACCCCGACACCAATTCAAATCCTCTAAGGAGAGCTTTCATCGCCCAAAGGTTATCCACCGTAGCCTTCCCAATACAAAGTGTATCATAGGCATTTTTCACCATCACTCTCTTTCACCACCGCCTCTATCTCCATTATAGAAAACGGAGCCACCAAAAAATCATTATCTTCAACGGTTAGACTATCAAAATCCACCCCATCCAACTTCAGGCGATTCCAACTAGCATCCGCAAAATGATTAGTGCAATAATCCACCACCTTCCTACGCACATGAAAAGGGGACATCACCCAACCATCATTATCCTTAAGCACCTTGATAGCATTCTTACTCTTTCTCAATTTAATGCATTTATGAAAGAATTTGGAATCCTTTAACCACCTTGATCTAGATCTTTGAGCAATCAAAGCATTTATGCAAGAAGCTTGGTTGTCTTACGGAGGTTCCTTTACACATCAAAGAGCTTCATGTCAACAACTGCATATGGTGAATGGTGAAGGTTTCAAGTTTGAAGGCTCTTTCACAAATTTGAAATAAAATTATTGATTTTTAAATAGTTTTTATATAGAAAGAAGGAAAGAAATTAAATCAAATAAAAACCATTAAAAAATCAATTATTTTATTTTATTTATTCTATTCTGAAAATTTTGTCTTTTAGTGTGCCACGTGGCGTGAAATAACTGGTCCACATGGCACACCGTTAGTTTTAACATTTTTTCTAACTTGAAGTTAACATAAGGACTAATGACAAATTTTTTACAAACTGCAGGGACTGAAGCCAAACAAAAAAAAGCGCAGGGACTGAAGCCAAAAAATGGTGAAAGTGCAGGGACCAATGCCATATTTAAGGCTTTTTTCTTTTTTTCCCTTTCTTTCTGATGAACAAAACTGGGCGTCACATTTTATCTCATATGGGGTATAATGAGTCTTCACTCTATATTTAATAAGGCTAGTTTAGATTAGTTTCTAATTCATGGGAGTTTTTCAATTAAATTAAGTTTATGATTCTTCACTTGTCCTGTGGTTGTTTATAGAAAAGTCCAATGAGTGAGCTTTTGAAAAATGAAAAATTGAATGCAGATTATGTTTTTCTTTTATAGAAAAACAGAGTTAGTATGCAAAGTTATGACTGTGACAACCGAGATTTGCAGATTACACGAGAGAAGTGATTGTTTAAACAACTCACAGTAACGTGTTATGGTTATTTTAATATTTGTTTTTCCGTTAATGTTTGTCAATAAGTTTATTCAAACTAACTCGAAGTAATCAGGTTCAAGTTCAACTGTTTTTTAAACTATGTTAGTCTACTTTTGAAAGAAAAAATTATGTTAGTCTATTGTTTCACTCTGTTTGTCTTTTTATGTTCATATAGGACTACACCTGTTTTAATGTCATGGGAAAAGGAAATCTTCTCTATGGGAACACTTCTATAATACCCATACTAAATGTATCTAGAAAGTCTAGCATGTATATTATCTTTAGTACTGAATACATTAAAATTTACAACATAAATTCTACGAATGAATATTTTATACAGTAACATGCGTTCGTACAATCAACAATACAACATAAACTCGTCCAAAGCATAGAAAATACATTCTTAAAGTCTATAACATCCTGCAGCGGGTACGAACGAGCACTTGCTGAAATATCCATCCGGCTACAAGCTTGTTAAATCCTGCTAAACCAACCTGCTGATCTGAAACAAATAAGGATTGGGATGAGACGTAATGTCTCAGTGAGTTCTACCTAATCCTAGGCTATAGGTAACCGCGGGGAAACCTAGGGTTACCACGTGTCTACAATACAACCTGACGGTTAATTATACGTGTGTGGGCTTGCTGGCCTAGACGGTCGTGCATACTAGAGTCCGTCATAGGGTTCTTCTAGACTTGTCATATAGGTCTTGACTTATATTATACGTGTCATGGCGGTTAAAGGGAACCTAAGACTACTATGCCAAGATACACTAAACGTATCGAGGCCTAATCATAACATACTCATGACACGATCCTAAACCGGACGATCAGGGGATTCTAAGATCGTCATCGGCATAACTTCATGGATTGCTCTACGTGCATGAACCTGCATAAATCTGTACATGTCTAACAGTATACTAATCATATTCATAATCATTATGTTAGAAGTTAGCGTTGAACAAACATAAACATCTGAGTTCATTTTACGGAATGCACCGGGTGGAGTAACCCCAGCCACATTTCCATTGCTGACCGACTAAATTCCCTATCTGAGGGCTAGAACCGGACTCCCTGGTCGTGAAGGTTCCCTTGCGGGCTGACCTATCCAGACATAGTCTGAAGCTTATCTGAAGCCACAACTTAACTGATTATAATTACCTGAACATAATTTGTAACATATATCTGATATGCTTACGATCATAAGAATATCTGATAAGCTAACTAAGTTTATTTCTACAAAGAAGCTTATACTAATTCTCGGCGATCTACGTCGAGGCTCTATAGTTTTCCCATTCTTAGACTTGCTTCCTACCCGAACGTATTATACGAATATTATCGTACTCTCATGTGCCACTTACCCTTGGAGAAATGCTAATGTTACTCATGCTTTTTATGTAAAATACCTTGACGTATAATGCACATTAGTTCCTTGATATTGAGGGTTTGTTTAAGTTACATAAGCGTGCAAAGAACGGCCTCGACCAACATTCTGGATCACAATAACAGTTTTTAAAGGATGTTATAAAAGTACTGGTCGCTTAAGCGACCCTCTAAGCGAGCAGTTCGCTTGCCAGTTCGCTTAAGCGAACACGTGAGCGAACTGAGCTGTCCTCTCGACGTTTTGTACGCTTAAGCGAACCGTGCACGCTTAAGCGAGCATTCATCGGTACAGAAGTGCAGAAATCGTATTTTTAGTGTAAAAACCCCAATAATCAAGTTCTAACATCCACAATACATCTAGGGTACCTGAAAAACAGTTTAAAACTAGTGCATGACAACAATTTACATGAACCCAAAGATTAACGGCAAAAGGGCAACTAAAACCTAAACATAGTCATGAACAAATTGTCTATCTCACATAATTTAACATACACTCAAGGGTGGGAACTAACTAAAGAACTCACATAAGTGATCCTGGACACTTTGAAAACAGCACTAGCATCAACTCTTGCCTCAGCCATCAACCTTCTTGAATTCTTGGTTCAGCACAACACCTACATCAACCCACAAACTTCAAAATCATCTAACAACTTCAATACTAGACCAAAATCAGTGAAATTGGTACCAAAACGTCCGCAATTTCGTCAGCTAACCATAGCAACAAAGTTCACTTGATTCCAAGTTACAGAGAAGGAATTATTACCGTTTTCGTGAAGCCCTGTCCCAAAGCCCGTAACCAGAATTCCAGCAGAATTTACCAAACTTCGAAGACGTTTTCCAAACTCGTTTCAAATCCGAATCCTACAAAGTTTGTGTCCAAACTGTAGGGAATTGAATGAGGAATCTAAAAATCCAATAATCAATCAATTCTAAGTTACACAGTAAAATGAACGACCCATAAAACAGGTGACAGTCAAAATCACACAACTTGCTCAAACAACATGCGATTCTTACCTCAATCTTTGATTCTTGCCTCTGCCTCCAAGCTTTTGCTTAATACCCAAACCCTAACTTCAAACATTCCTGCTGCATCTTTGCTTCTAACACCAATAAACCATAATTAAAGCTTCAATCTCCATGTACCTTGCTTCTAAATACCAAACCAAGGCATAATCTTCAATGAAAGCACACATGCACAACTACCACTTGATTTCTTAGAAGGGATGAGTTCTGATTTTGGGATGGTAGAAGGAGAATTAAAACTAGTATAAGCTTCTCATGGTGCTAGAGATTACACAAATCCATTTGCATGCTAAAATGGGAGGATAAAGTTGGAGGATTAGGATGGATTGGAAAGGAGAGGGAGTGGGGCGATGGAAATGGTAGAGAGGGGGCGGAGGATCTGTTCTGTAGTGAGAGAAAGAGTAATGAATAATGAGAGAAAAGTGAGGTTAGTGCTTTATATAGCCAACCGGTAAAATTACCACCTTGCCCTTTCCAACTCAAAGTGCTCTGATTCAACTAACTGATAAAAACATCGTTAAAAATCTTAAGCGGGATATTACA
>Ga0315914_1008724_pt1 | contig 13364 bp, 5 predicted proteins | sample MpolenodulesMG_FD_203920 | JGI IMG/M metagenome (GOLD analysis project Ga0315914, IMG submission 203920) | Medicago polymorpha root nodule microbial communities from Los Angeles, California, United States - elongated nodules | ecosystem: Host-associated > Plants > Roots > Nodule | place: USA...
CATATTATTACTTTCCGAGTTGTTAATTGTTACCACGTGCTGTTGCAGTTTGCATGGTTATATCTCCCAGCGTTTGAAAAATTGTCTGCAGAAGAGCAATCACATACCAGGATCATTATGAGTTGCGGTTGCTTTGGAGCCTCAACTCTCAAGAAGAAAAGGAGTCCACCTCATATTCCTAATGAAATTGATGGTGAGTACTGAGTACTTATTTTAGTATTTTGTATCCTTCAATACTGGTAGACTATTGTATAATTTAATGGGAAATGTTAACCAGTGCTCCTGGGGCACTCTTTAAGACCTTTAAAAGGCAACTTTTATTGAAAATTAATGTAATCAATGCATTCGAAATTGAAAATTTTGACTTTTTGTATGGAATAATTTCTTCTTTTGGAATGCTTAAAGAGTGCATTGGGGGCACTTGTTAACAAGACCCTAATTTAATTCCTGATTCATGACTGGGAGTAATTTACCCGTGAAAATAACTGGATACTAGCAATTTAATCACAATGGAGAGAATGAGAGGATCTAGTCTTATCATGACAGTTGTTCTCTTTTTTTAGTGATATATTTATATTATTTCAATTCGACTAATGCACATGAAGGTGTCTTGCATTTCGGTCACTGTCATTTGTAGACTTCAAAATATAATTATGTCCATTTGGTTCATACTTGAGTGAAAACATAATTTAAGTATTGGCAACAAACATCCTTTGTGGATTTTTACTAGTTAGGCTGTAATTGACATGTAATACAGCGGCGATGTTCACAAATGTTCTGATGTATAATCAGCAATACTTTTGTAACTACAACCTTTTACCATTTAGCACTATACTTAATGCCAGGTCTTGTTGCTCAGGGTATCCACTTGAAAATATTATGCATTTTTCTGAAAAAGACTTGAGATTGGCCACTGATGATTATCATCCAAGCAAAAAGATAGGACGGGGAGGTTTTGGCATTGTTTACCAGGTATTCAGGTCACAAATTCTTGCATAAATTACAACATTATAGAATTAATTGCTTGTTGATCAGGTCAACGTATCAAAATGATTCTTCCAATGTGCTTTGTGGTACAAGAGGTGAGCACTGATCTAGCAAGTTAGTCAGAGAGAGGGAGAGGAAACATATCTGAGTGGGGGTATATGAGGTGTGTGAGAAGTGAAAGAGAGATAGTTAGTCATTTGGATTAGTTTTTGGCTTTGAGCTTGGACCTAGAGAATTCCAAATTTTCTATGAGGAGCATTGCTCAGGGATCACATGAGAGATCCTCTTGTAATACAATTTCCTTATTTTTGGTCAATAATACAGTTTTGTTATGTTTCATCTTGATTTGGGTTTCTGTTAATTTCTTGTTCATTTATTTCTTTCTTCGATCTTGATTTAGGACTTCACTTGTTACACAAGTGTCAATCTTTAGACAAGTTAGGGTTATGTACTTTGCAATGGAAGACTTTATTATGAAGATATTGGGGCTGTAAAAAAATCATTACTGTAAGTTTTGGAGAAGAAATTATAGTTTTATTTCATGTTCATTTGAGGTTGTACAAAGATGAAATATACAGGCAGAATTGGTTAAAAAAATACAAACCAATCTGCTACAGCCTAGGATGCATAGATAGAAATAGAAAGAATAAACTAAAAAACAGAAAATAAATTAGAACTGAATCAGATGATTCAGATCTTAATATAATCTACACTATTTCAACTTCAAGTAATTCTTAATAAGTAGATTTATAGGCAAAGTGCAATTCTTCAAAAGTCCTTTTAATCCACATTATTTTACACATCCCTCGAGCCATAGCTCTATATTCCGCTTCAGCACTGTTCCTTTCAACCATGTTCTGTTTTTCATTCCGCCATATAATCAAATTATTCACCCCACATGTGTAGTATCCTGATCCTGATGTTCATATTCTGTCTGTGAAAGTCTAGCCCAACTAACTAACATCAGTGTATGTTTTGATAGTACACGGACCATTTTCTTACATTTAAAAACATTCCTTCATCTGGAACGCTGTTCAAATATCTCAAGATTTGGCATGCTGTCTGAATGTATTCTTATAGGGTAAATGCAAGGCCAGTCTCCTTAAGAGGATATAGAATGCATTTTCTTTGAGAAACAACAATATCTGCTTTGGTTCTTGCAATTTCCATATCCAAAAAATATCCATTGGGATCAAAATCTTTATTTTCTATTCGCCAGAGTGGGCGTTCTCTAGCCAAACATCTCTTGTGAGCACAATATTATCCACATACACATTTAACATGACCATCTTTCGGGGTGTGAATCTCTACATGATAAATTATTGGTGAATCTTTCAAGCAAAACTTTTCATGCTTGCTTTAGTCCATAAGGTGATATTTGTACAGTACATAATTTCTAGTTGAAATGTGATTCGAAGCTTGGGAAATCCTCCTTGTACATTCTTCATTCAAGTTATTATTTAAGGATGCCTTCACACGTAGTTGTTGTGAAGGCCAATCAAGATAGATTTGCTAGATGTGCAAATTTGTCTATGTGATAAATGCCACATGTATGAACCAGCTGCTGTGCACCTTTCAATTAATCCACCTAATTTGTATTTGATTGTGAATTCTGAGTACCAGTTCATCCCACGATTGCCTTTCCTTTAGGAATTTCAACCATCTCCCAGGTTTGACCTTTTCTTTTCCCCTAAGAGCCTTAATCTCTTCTAAGACACCTCGTTCCACTCAGGAACCTTTAGATCATCGTGAATATTCAAATATTCTTTAGAATTTATATAATTGTAAATTATGAAGTGAAGGCATGGAAAACTGGTAATAGATTCTCACATTACACAGAAATAGTTTGCTGGTACCTTGCACCTTTTCAAATGGCAATAGAGATGTTAAATCATTTGACACAAGACTTGTGGACTCTAAATTTGAAAATGAAGCAGACTAAGCAATTTGTGTAGGTTTAGGAGATATATTACCTAGAGTTTCTGGACTCATTAGGCTTAGTTCTTTGAGAATTTTTCCTCCTTGTGTAGACATAGTCAAAAGGCCTTAAATCCTTGCTACAGCGACTGTCTCATTTCTCTCTGTTGTGTTGGAATCAAGATTTTCAGAACTTGACTTTTTCTGTAAATTTGTTTCCAACTATATATGAAAAACTTGAGTCGCTTATATTTGACAATTCTGGACTTTCGGTTTGGGTTGTGAAATCAGAGCCTATAAGTTGAAGATATTGATTTGAATCTTCAATTCTCCCAGAAGATGAGTCTTAAAAATGATGTTCACTCCTAAAAAGTAACATCCATGGTAAAAATGTTTTTCTAGACATTGGATCAAATTACTGTACCCCTTTTGATTGGATACATACCCGATAAACACATTTCTTTGCTCGAGGGTCAAATTTATTTTGGTCTAGTGGTAGGAAAGTTGAAAGCCTACTTGCACCAACGAAACATCAGAAGATATATTGAAATTGAAAACTTTGCTAGGATCTCAATTAATTAGATAGGTTATAGTAAAAAATCAGAATGGCTTCACCCCAAATATATATAGGTAACTTAATAATGCTTGCGCAACTTCTAACAGTTTCTTTTCCGCTTGAAAGTACACGCATTATCCAATTCCAGTGGCAATTATTTGCTCCTTTTACTTGAGTTGTTCTAGTTATACTGCTTATAAATCTACAGGCTATTTTATTTCATGTCACATTTTTATCAGAGTATGCTCTTATTGATTGCCCCATTTAGTGGGATAAGGCTTGGTTGTTGTTGTTGTTATTGTTGTTGATGCGTATGCTCTTATTGATTGTTAAGGTACTACTAAATACTATATTGAAATTTTGCTAGGGAACCTTAAAAAATGGAAGACAAGTAGCAATAAAGAGCCTTTCAGCTGCATCAAAGCAGGGAGTTCGTGAATTTTTAACTGAAATTAAAACTATATCGCATGTTAAGCATCCAAACCTTGTTGAATTGGTTGGTTGCTGCGCTCAAGAACCTAATCGTACATTAGTTTATGAATATGTGGAAAATAACAGCCTTGATCGTGCACTGCTAGGTAAATCTAACAAAATGTTGTGAATTATGGAATTACTAATAAGATCCAGATGAAGATCAGAGGATGAAAAACATAACCTTTTTTCCCCATATTCTTTTGTAGGAAACAGAAGCACAAATATTAAGCTAGATTGGGGAAAAAGATCTAATATTTGCACAGGTACGGCTAGAGGTCTTGCCTTTCTTCATGAAGAAGCTGTTCCACACATTGTGCACAGAGACATCAAGGCTAGCAACATATTACTTGATAGAGACTTTAATCCAAAAATAGGAGATTTTGGGCTGGCGAAGTTATTTCCAGATGACATCACTCATATTAGCACAAGAATTGCCGGAACAACGTACGTTATATTGCAGATTTATAGTTAACTTTTTTTTGCTTCTTATTTGTTATATGGTCTTTGGAAGATTTGTACTGATACTAATTAGCTACTGTCAGTCTTCTGGACATAATTTAACTATAATATTACAGGGAAAAGACGTAGACTATGAATTTTCTATAACTACTGGGATTTTCTAATATATTAATTTGTCTATTAACTTATTTTCAATATTGTTCAATCCACACTTACACCATGGAACCCATAAACATCTTTTGTTTTAATATGCACAGCGGTTATTTAGCACCCGAATATGCAATGGGAGGGCAGTTAACCATGAAGGCTGATGTATATAGTTTTGGGGTTCTTATACTTGAAGTAATTAGTGGCCAAAGCAGTGCGAGGACAAACTGGGGAGGGTCAAACAAATTCCTCTTGGAATGGGTACGTTTTCAGCCTCCGGTATTTAAATATTTCCACATATATGTACGTGGTGAGATGTGATTGGACGTATGTGTAAATATTCTTTACATCGATAGTGTATCTATTTATTTTTGGCAATAACAGGCGTGGCAACTTCATGAAGAGGAGAGACTGTTGGAGCTTGTGGATCCAGACATGGTTGAATTTCCTAAGGAAGAGGTGATTAGGTACATGAAAGTAGCTTTTTTCTGCACACAAGCAGCAGCAAGCCGAAGACCATCGATGTCGCAAGTTGTTGATATGCTCTCCAAGAAAATCAGGCTCAATGAAAAGCAAATAACAGCACCAGGGTTCTTCCAGACTTCAGGAGAATCCTCTCTAAAGAAGTCGTCCTTTGAGTCCACAAGCCATCAGTTTAGTTCTGCTCCTGTCAGTTTTACTCAGGTCACTCCGCGGTGAAGCCCAAATCAAAATTGTTGTGTGATTATAGAGTAGATAAATAGATGAAAAAGGAAAATATTCAAAGGGAGATTTTTGTCTCTTTATACTTAGTTTAATGGATCATCTTTTTATTTTCTTTTACTTCTTTTCTTTTATTCGTCTAATTATTTTTAAAGAATGTGATGAAGGTGAGCTTGGGTAAGGTTTTTTAAATAGCTCATTTATGATATTGTTTCATTTTTTAACATGTGTGGAAAAGACCCTTGTGAACCCTACTAAAGAGAATATACCAGTTAAAGAATGTGATATCAGTGGATTACACAATCTAGTTTTGAATTTGGTGTTGTTTGATTAAAGTTAAACTGGTTTATAGTCTTTTGAAATGATATTATTGGATTATAAACAATGCTAATAAACTTCTGTTGAGAATTCCTTAAAAAAAAAAAAAACTTCTGTTGAGAATAAATGCTCATATGTACGTTACGAGATTATATGATCGTTGATTCTAAATAAACTATTAAAATAATTAATGACAAGCGTTCTATGAAATTGTCATAAACTTAGGAGTTCAAGGCATTGGATAAAGACTGACATATATGGTGGCATTTAGTATGGGAAAAGAGAAGTTCTACCACAACCATTGATTTAATAGTTTTTTATTTGATGGCTTAGATCTATGACTTGATAATTGTTGTAACTTTTTGATGGTTACACGGTGGACCAAAAAACCGACCCCACCATTGATTAAATAACAATTTATCATTTATTTTATTGAAGAGGAATAATTTTTTCTCTACGAATGGGAAGCCATTTATTGAACATTTTAATGTTTTTGTCAGTAATTATTTTTTATCATCACAACAAGTCATGACTGCCAGCTGCAGGTAAAAAGCAAAGTTTCCCATGATGGGAAACAACTTTGCTTTCCCAGGCTAAACCTCACCCAAGAATGTATGTCAGTGAGGTTTAGATCTAAAAAATTCAATAAAATAAATAATAAATTGTTATTTAATCAATTGTGGGGTCAGTTTTTTTGGTCCACCATGTAACCATCAAAAAGTTACAACAATAATCAAGTCATAGATCTAAGCCATCAAATAAAAAAACTATTAAATCAATGGTTGTGGTTAAACTCTCCCATGATGGGAAAGAACTTCCCTTTTCCCATACTAAATGCCACCACATTCTTGGGATACAACCTTTCTTCCTCTCTCTCTTCTCTCATTCTCAAACCCCAGCCGTCACCTCTTTCTTCTTCTTCTTCTTCTTTTCAGAGGGGTGATTTAGGGTCAATTTTGACCAAAAAATCACTCATCCGAATTGTTTTTCCTTCTATCCTAATTGAATAAGTGATTTCACATATTTTCTGTTTTTTTCCGTTTGTTTTTGTGATTTCGTCGTCTCTGAACGACTCTGTTTGTTTTGATTTCCCGTCTTTGTGCGGTGTGTTTTTGATTTCTCGTCTTAGTGCGGTGTTTATTTGATTCAGATTGAAATATTAGCTTTGAGCAAGTGCAGATTCGATCAATGACAATGACTTTGGCGTCGTCAACGTTGCAGATCCGGAGACATGAGTATTCCGGAGACATAAATATAGTCATATTAGTCATATTTGTAGGCATAGGTATTCTGCCGTTTTATGCTATTAATATGGATGCTGTGAGTTTGTTCACAGATTCATCCTTTTTGTTTTTAGCGAATTTGGATTTGTATTGTATCGATATACTTTATCAATTTGAATAAATGAATGTCGTTTATTTTTGTAAAAAAAAAAGCATTGAATAAAGAGTAATGATATTTGAACAACCATTTTTGACAACTATCATGACAACTTCTTTTTCCTCTCTTTCTATTAGTCAAAAACAATGGAGAGAGAAAAAGAAAGAGAGATAATAAAAACATAATGTGAGTATAAAAGAGAGAGTTGTCAAAAAGTTGTCACAAAGTGGTTGTACAAATATCATTTCTCTTGAATAAATGCCTGCTTAGAATAGAGAAATGATATTTGTACAACCATTTTCTAACTTTTTGACAACTTTCTCTCTCATACTAACATTATGTTTTTACTATCTCTCTTCCTTCTTCTCTCTCTATTATTTTTGACCATAGGAGAGAAAAATAAAGTTGTCATAAAAGTTGTAAGAAAAAGATGTACAAATATCACTGCTCCTTAGGATATGATTATGAGCTGCTGAATTTTACTAAAGCTTAAAAAGCAAAACAAAACAAAGGCACTAAAAAATAATCCCACATCCAACAAAAGAAACGACATGACGGTGTTAATAAGCTTCAAGATCATTCTATCATTTTGATTTTTAAATGAACTTAAAAATAATTTTTTTGTTAATAAACGTGAGGAATATAATAAATGAGACACACCCTTTTGACCCGAATTTTTCATTCATTTTTATCATTCTTTTATAATGTTATTTAAATTATCAATTAAAAAATTAATTTTATATAACAATGTATAAAGTGATACACCCTTCTGGACTTATATTTTTCTTTCATTTTTGTTCTTGCTTTAAACTAGTTTAATATTTTTATAATATTGTTTAAACTATCAATTGCAAAATTAGTTTAAAGTCAATGAAATAAGAACAACCCAAAACAATAAAAATGAACCATCCACACCAATAGAAACAATATTGGACACTGTAAAGAATATTATTATAATATCATTTGCCAATTTTGTATTCTTTTCTATATACAATTAAGTGCAATAGAAAAGCAGAAAGACGATTATGTTAATACGTGTCTTTTCGCTAGTTTAACTAATATTTTCTTAATGTCTAAATCGGATCTAATGCAAGATTGTTTTCTAAATTAAACATTACTATTATATTTGTAATCATTTAAAATATAAAACATTCGTCAACCTTTGAATTTTGGAATATTTTAAAATACTATAAAAATTTAGAATTCTTTTAATACGAGATGATTTAAATGTAAATTTTTTAAACATTAAAAATTCAAGATAAAAATATTCCATGCAAAAAAAAGGGAATAAAAATATATTTAATCCTAAGATGAATTATAATTGGTATATTATACTCCAAATTCTTCAAATTATACGCTACTAATCAAGTACATATTTTTTATGAGCATTTTTTTACCTTGAAGTATGTAGATTTAAAGAGAACTTTATGTGAGAGTTTCCTAGGTTAGAGAGGGACCAGGATCTGTAATAAGCCACGCAATTTTGATTTATGACCATTGAATCTTTATTGGCATGGTATTATTGTAATTTTATGAAACCATTCAATAGCTGAAATGAAAGCTATGTTGTACTTTACAACACCAAATCCATATCTGTTAGAGAGTGGTGAAGTTTCCCTCAATTTTTATTTTGGGACATAAACAATTTTCATTCTAGAGGAGCACTCTAAATCCAATCCGTACTATGTGTATATAAAAACAATGGAAAAAAACAAATTTGAGAAAAAGCGTTAATTGGTTTATCTAGAACTTGGAAAGGAAAGATAACTATAATTTTTTTTGGCTTAATAGCAGTTTTAGCCCCCTAAAAAAAACTACAAAACCACCCCCTAAATTTTACACCTGTGACAGTTTTGACCCCCAAAACCAATTTTGACTCGGTCTATGCTGACGTGGCACCCTAAGTAAGGTGTCATGTGTCATTTTTTTAATTTTTTCTTGCCTTGGGAGCCAAAACTCCTACAGTTGCAAAACTTGAGACGGTTTTGTAGTTTTTTTTCTTAGGGGCCAAAATCACAACTTCGTGAAAGTTAGGGGGCAAAAACTGCTATTAAACTTCTTTTTTTTTATGCATAGAAAGAAAAAACCAATTGACAGGAATAAGCAAAGTAGTAAACCCTTAATCATAAAAGTTAAAATCACACCTCGTTATTTATAAAGAATGTATTATAAAACCATGTAACATTTGAATTTCTAAGGTCATAATAGACAATAATGGATTTAATTGATACAAAACCTTAATGATTGAAATAAAATGCGAAAAAAAAGACCATACAAACTAAAAGCATGCAAAAAAAAAAAAAAGTTAAAAATGCAGGGGAAAAATGAACAGGAGAAAGATTGAGAGCTCAAATATGATACACAGAATTATGCAGCAGACTGCTCCTCAGTGGCAGGAGCTTCATTCTGGGGTGAATCTGCAGTACCGTTACCGGCAGTATCCTTTGGTTGTGATTCATGTGCAACTTCTGGTGCTGATCCATTTGGTTTAGGTGCTGATCCATTTGGTTTAGTTGCTGTTTCTTTTCCATCCTTCCCTTCTTTGGAGTCTTTAGCAGGTGCAGGTGGAGGAGGAATCATGTGAAGTGGTGGCGTATGTTTCAGCTTTAACAATATCTGCCGCATCCTAGAAAGATCGGTGGGCTTGCCTGGCTTTGGGCCTTGGAGGACAGTAATTGATGGATTCTTATCCTGATCCTTTTTGCCTCTTTTCTTCTCGATGTTGGCAACCTCACGGGGAATTATCTCCCCGATTGCTTTCCAGTAATTTTTGTCAGCCTCTTTGTGAAAATTCTCTTGATTGGCCAAGTATAACTGTTCCACAAACATAGTTCATCTCTAAAAATTAAAAGAACAGAACAAAAATCACATTGAAAAAAGTAATGATAATGTAGGTGTGTAAATATTACCTTCTCCCTTTCTCTGTTTTGAACCTTGTTTGTCTCAACATTGAGCTTCCTTTTCTCATAGAAACCCACTTTATAATCCTCAGCTTCCTCAATAATCTTTAATCTCATTTCCTTTTCCCTTTTCTCCTTCTCGTCTAGTTGAATAGCATTTTGACTGCACAATGAATTCATTTTCATTGTCAACTGAGTTCAGTAAACATATAATAGATCTTAAATCTCCAAAGATCAGATTGCAAACAAATACTTGTCCTACATTTAAGGTTCAGAATAATTTTGCCTCATATGACCAAACAAATAGTATTTGTATTAATGGTTAACGACAACCAGAAAATTGTTTTCTCACTAAGTGGGATTGACTACAAGGATCAAACAATGCCATAAATTCTTGTCCTACACCATGTTTAAAGATCAACCATTTAAATTAATCTTAATAATTTGATCTATTGTTTTCTTTGACCTCACTCTACTTTTAATTATTAGACTATCCTTCAATTGCTCAAACCTTATTGATGCTTTTACGAATCTTTTTGCACATGTTCAAACCACCTAAGATGGGAAGAAAAAAAAAATCTACGATGAGAGCCACTTCAACTTTCTTTTTAATGATTAATTTGATGCATCTTTATTCCTGCAACATTGAACTTACTTTTTAGTGACTATTTACCATCTGACACTGGGTTCACACTTCGCACAACAATGCAGAGCTTATAGTTTTGTGGTAAACTTTTCTTTATACTTGAGTGACACTACTGTATTCACACTGCAAACATATCCTAATTTCATCTATCCTACTTTGATCTTCTGGTTCATGTCTTCGTCTATCTCCCATCATTTAATATGATGGACTGAAACCATGAGACTTGTGATCTGGTATGCTGTCCAATTCCCACCTCAATACTAAAATTTTGCTACATCTTGCTAAACTTGCATTCCATATATTTTGTTTTAATTTTTATAAACAAAAGTTGTGCTTCGGTTGAAAGGGAGATGTGGTGCAATTGTTGGAGTTTCTACCATGTGATTGGAGGTCAAGAGTGTGTGTAATGGAATCAACATCTCTACAGCCTCTTTTAATCAACGGATATAAATCCTTACTTTTCCTACGAAAATGAATCCATGATCCATCACATAAAGAAACCAAATTCAAATATTAACCAGAAATAAAGGGTAATGTGTTGCAACAATGAGATAGGAACATCATAAAACTACACAAGGATTAACTCACAATACAAAATTCACGTTTGACGAGTATGCATACATGCATATGTATACATTACGATTACGATGCTTACCAAGATTCTGCCAACACAGACAACTAACATAAAACACGATATGCATATGTTTGGAAAACCGTTAGAAGCACTCACGATCGTCTATTTGAAGCAAAATGAACCCTTCCTTCCTTATATTTTTGACTGTATACTTTACTCAAACCTACGCTGCATTGTTGTCAAACATACCCTACACGTTTCTCATATGTTCATCAGCCCTCTCATTAAATCCAATAAACGTTTCCAAGACAATTTGATGCTATTTATTCACATCAAACTTTATCATCATCTGCTAATCTATAAATCACTACCTAGATCTAAGTTTAACAGGCGGAGAGACGACCGTGTACAAAAGATCTTTCCCTAATTGATCAACAGACATATTCATCCAATATTTCAATCCGCATAAACGAGCACGCAAAACAAATCCTACAAACTACAGAATCCGATCAAAATCCAAACTGCAATCCAACCAAGCATTAAACTAACCCTCAAAAGCTCGTCACCGCGCAAGAGTTCACTAAATCAGCATATGGTTTACTAAATCACAACCATAAAAAAAACTTTGTTTCAGCTCAAGTAAACTTTATCAATTTTCAAGTGAAATTTGAAACAAACAAAGTTCAATTCACTTCTTTCTACTTCCTAATCCCTGAATCATAATCCTAAGCAATCAAAAGCAACCAAGAGAAAACATCAAGTAAAAAAGAAAACTTTAAGATCAAGCAATTAGCATTGAAAGCAAAATTAGCATAGATCTAAGCAGATTCAAACGAGATCTAGCAAAGAAGGAATCTGAAACACTCACCGGCGCCATTCCCGAAGAACGTTACCTTCCTCCGGCTCCATCTCAGCAGGAGGAGGAAGCACTGGACCATCGGAGACAAAAACGTCGTCATCGTGACCGCCGTAACCGTTTCCGTTTTCCATCACATGCACAGGTTCGAAGGGAGACTGAGCGTAACTCGGATCCTGATCGCTGAATCCGAATACATCCGGAGATTCCGGCGCTGCTGTTGTGTGATCTACAGGGACATCTTCGGCGGAGTAGCTGGAGAATCCGCCGTAGCCGGAGTAGGTGTCGTCGTCGCCGGCGGCGAAGTGGTCTTCGTTGACGGTGAAGGACATGGCTGCGATTTTCTCTCTCTAAAAATAAAAAGTTGATTGAGAGAAAAAGAGTGAGAGAGTCGCTTTTGATTTTAACAGAACATAAACACTGCGTTAATAAGGAGCTTTTCCTTTTATTTCTATTTTTTTATTCATTCATTGTGTAATAAAACTAATTTAATTTAATTTTAATAACACTATTATAGTGTAAATTATTCTTAGACTTCCAAATGAAACGAACCAATGAGTTGCCATAAATGAAACTCAATTGGAAGAAATGACATGTATGGTAAAGTAGTTCCTAAATTTAATAGTTGAGTAAAAAGTTGTGGAGGAAGAGAGTAATGTCATTTGCTAACATCATTGTATTTCTTAATTTATGTGTAAAAATTTTAGAAGAGGTTCATTTTAAAATGGGGAAGTATCTTATTGCCTAAATATCCACTTCTAAACATGACCATTTTTTATTTTTACTCTTTTGGGCAATATGTCTTGTGGCCAAAGTTTTATCCTTTAAAATAAATAAGTTTAGAATCTTAGTTTCAAATTTTGACTTAGGTCCCGTTTGGATTGGCTTATTTTGAGCTTATGTGGGTTTATCTATTCCCATAAGCTTTTTTAAAGGTGTTTGGGTAAATAAATAAAAATAGTTTATCATAGTTTCATAAGCTGCTTATGCCATATTTTAATAAGCCTGAATTTTCAGCTTACCCTCTGCCTTAACAAGGAGCTTATGAATTTATGTAACCTCCTTCGATTCTCTCCGGATCCACTTTTTCAAAACATATATTTTAATTATAATGTTAGTTATCTTTGACAGTGCATGAGTAACAAAATTGCTATATACTTATCTTACTAAATTAACACACGTAACAAAAAAAAATTTTTTAAGGAAGATTTTTATTATTTTTTTGTTACGTAACAAAATGAAACTGAATATTAATAATTTTCTTAAATGAATATTTTTTTGTTACGTAACTATATACTTATCTAATGTTAATTTTGTCTTATATGAATATTGATATTTTTTTAAGGACAAATATTGATTATACTATATATATAATTATAATTAATATATTATAATATTGTTTTTTACATCTTGATTAATTTTATCAAAATAAATCTTGATAATTGTGG
>Ga0315914_1008726_pt1 | contig 13362 bp, 6 predicted proteins | sample MpolenodulesMG_FD_203920 | JGI IMG/M metagenome (GOLD analysis project Ga0315914, IMG submission 203920) | Medicago polymorpha root nodule microbial communities from Los Angeles, California, United States - elongated nodules | ecosystem: Host-associated > Plants > Roots > Nodule | place: USA...
CAAACGGATCCTAAGTAGTAGATATTTAAAGAGTTTATAAGACTTCACCTTGTGTTAAACAACAAAATCTTAAGTTGAGATCCGGTGATCATATATTTTTAAGAGTTTATGATTGTTGTAGCATGGAAAATTGAGGAAAAAGATTTTAGTAACATAATCGTGTCAAAATGACGTGTGACAAAATGATATGTTTTAGGAACTATTGAATTTGAAGCCCAAGCAAAAATAAACCCTAGTATTGTAACCTTAATAACTATCATTTTGTTCTAAGTAGCATGGGTCAAAGGGATCATAAATTCTTAGCCGCCGCCTACTTCTTGTCCTCTCTCTTCCTGCGTTTTTTTGTTTCTTTCTCCACTTCCTCTCTTCTTATCATATTTCCTTCTTGCTGGTGTCTTTTTATTTCTGCATCTTATCTTCTTTCCTTCCTTCTCATCTTTTCTTCTTTGTTTAATTTTTTCTAGAAAAAAGGTAAATAGTTGTTGGACCGGCCAAAACCGATGGACTGTCGGTTTCCCGGTTTTTCATTGGTTATCCGATTTGCTCTCCGGTTTGTTGTCTCGGTAGTTTTTAGGGTCATCCAGACCGATCACGTTTTTTTTTTTTTTTGAGATACGTATACATTTTTTTTAAAGATACGTATATGTTTTTACTCTTTTGAGAGATAGGTGTACATATAAGTGTTAATAAGAAAACATGTGCACCCTAAACAAAATTCATTTTGTTTGTTTTCGAAAGAAAGTGACGCGTATACGTTTTTTATTTGAGAGATACGTATACGTATTTTTTTTAGAGATACGTATATGTTTTTTACTTTTACTTTTTTGAGAGATACGTATACGTATAAGTGTTAATAAAAAAACGTATCGTGCACCCTAAACAAAATTCATTTTTGTTTGTTTTCGAAACAAAGTGACGCGTATACATTTTTTTTAGAGATACGTGTACGTATTTATAATTGACACACCTTTAAGTTTCGTTATTTAATTGTGTGGTGGATAGTGCTTTTTCGGGACTTATTTGGTCTATAGCATGTGGTTTAATTGTTCAATGAGAGGAAAAATGTGAAATGTTATTTGTCTTTATGCGTTCCCCACATATACCTTCTCCGCACATAACATGCTCATATAATACTTTTCACATGAAACCTATGCAGCCACAAGCCGGAAAAAAAAGAGGAGTGTTATTTGAACAATCAATTTGGTGACAACTTATTTGACAACCATAATTTATAAAAAAAAAAGTTGTATTGGCACGGAAACCATAACAATAAAGAGATAAAGTAAAAAATCATGTGAGTATGAGGGAGAAAGTTGTCACAAAATAAATGTTCAAATATTATTTCTAAAAAACAGAAAGACTAAATTTTCCTATTAAATACACTCCAAAGATAATAAACAATGCGTGTGTTATTTTCTTAGGGTCACATCATGTCATTTTAATTTTTTCTTCCAAAACTTAATTTGAATATCTGACACTATTCATTCTTAAAAAAAAATGTATTATTTAAACCCATCGTGACTCATTCACTTTGCATCATCATCTTCCTCACCACCCTTCATTCATTTAGCGCCATCATCTTCCTCATCCTTCATGCTCCTAAAATTCTTCATGTTCATGTCCATCTTCCTGAAGAGAGAGTACAACGTATAACAAGAGAGTACAATGTTCAGCATAAAATTTTACTTTATAGTGTTGAATTAATTATTTAATTAATCAATTATGAATTGACAATAATCAATTATTTCATGTGTTGATGGAATCTATGGTGGTTAATAATTTGTTTAACGGTTATCGGGTTGGAACTAGTGGCACTACAGTTGTTTCTCATCTCCAATTTGCTGATGATACGTTGATATTGGGTGAGAAATCTTGCGCTAATATACGGGCTATGAGGGCTATCCTCCTTCTATTTCAAGCTTTGTCGGGCTTAAAAGTTAACTTCTCAAAGAGCCTTCTGGTTGGTACGAATGTCGCACCGTCTTGGTTAAATGAGGCGGCTATGGTGTTGAATTGCAAAGTTGGGGTTATTCCTTTTATGTATTTGGGGTTGCCTATTGGTGGGAATGCCCGCCGATTATCATTTTGGGAACCACTCCTTAAAAGGTTCAAATCTAGACTGTCGGGTTGGAAGCTGAAGCACTTATCTTTGGGTGGTCGTCTGGTTCTACTGAAGTCTGTCCTATCGTCACTGCCTGTTTATGCCCTTTCCTTCTTCAAGGCTCCGTCAGGTATTGTCTCCTCTATTGAATCTATTGAATCTTTGGAGGTTTGGGGGGGTAAGGAGAATTAGGGAGTTTAATATAGCTTTGTTAGGAAAATGGTGTTGGCGGGTGATGGCAGATACTCATAGTCTTTGGTATAGGGTGTTGTCAGCTAGGTATGGAGTAGAGGGAGGTCGGTTGATGGGAGGAGGCCGTGACGCTTCCTTATGGTGGCGCGATATTTGTGCGCTAGGTAGGGAGGAGTGGTTTTCGGATCATGTTAGCCGCGCGATGGGTAATGGTAGGAATACCCGGTTTTGGGTGGATGGTTGGCTTGGTGGGATGGCTTTTAGTGTCAGGTTTAGCAGGTTATATGATTTGTCGTTGGATAGGGAGGTATCAGTGTCTGATATGTTTCAGGGTGGGTGGGGTATTGATGGTGCGGCGTGGAGATGGAGGCGAAGGTTGTTTGTGTGGGAGGAGGAGATGTCGGGGGACCTTACGTTACTTCTTCAGAATGTGATTTTGCAGGTACATAAGGATGACAGATGGATGTGGACTTTGGAATCATCTAATGTTTTCTCTGTTAAAAGTGCTTATAATGCCCTTACTTCTCAACCTCCAATTGAATTGCCGGTGGCTGTTTCCTCTTTGTGGCATAAAGATGTTCCTTTGAAGGTTGTGCTCTTTGCTTGGCGGCTGTTCCGGGACAGGTTACCTACGAAGGACAATCTTCATCGCCGTGGTGTTTTGGATCAAGCCTCCATGCTTTGTGTGTCAGGCTGTGGGTTGACGGAAACTTCAAATCATTTATTTTTACATTGTAATATTTTTGGGTCAATTTGACATTTCATTAATAGGTGGATTGGCACATCCGCGGCTGCCCCGTTTTATATGTTAGACCATTTCAATCAATTCAGTTTCAGTGGTGGTATATCCAATATGCGTCGCTCGATTTTACAGGCTATATGGTTTGCTACGCTGTGGGAAATCTGAAAGGAAAGAAATAACAGGCTCTTCAATGATAAAATATGCTCGATTATTCAGGTGGTAGAAAAGATTAAGATTCTTGCCTATTCGTGGTTAAAGGTGAAATTTGTTGCACTTCCCCTCAACTACCATGGCTGGTGGCTTAGTCCGTTCGCCGTCTTGGGCATAGGCTAGAGTTTATTTATGTTCCTGTGTTTTTAATTTTGTGTACAGGTTTCTTCTGTAAATACTGTTTCGTCTTTGGTGTCGATTTCTTTGTACATCTTGTGCTTAGAAGGACACCTTATTTTTGGTAATATATTCCATTTTAGCCTCTTCAAAAAAAAAAATTATATTATAAATTATGGTCTATTGTGTTAAGCACTAATTAGTTGATGAATATGTGTGATTGGGTTATTCTTTCTAAATGGACCGTGATAGGTTGGACCATTTAGCTAAGCCCAATGAGAGGTCTTTGCCCTCGGCCGTTTAGCTATTTAAACGTCAGACGGTTAAACCTAATCAACATTCTGCTTCTAAACGGAATGAGGGTAGTTATCCCTCTCATAATTGCCGGCTTTGTCGGCAGTTATCCTTCATCAACCTAATTCAAAGGTACACAATTTCTTTATTCATCATTTATTATCGATGATATGCTATAACTTGTATCTAGTGATCCATAGCTACATACATAAAACTTTTATCAATTGGTATCGGCGCCAAATAGATACATGTTATAGCTATTATTCTATTCTCGTTGTCGAATAGTAATGACCATATTCTGATCGGATCAAATTTTATTGTTAAAATCTTGTTAAAAGTTTGATCTAGGGTATAATGATGTATCGTTGTGTTGATTGATGACTATATTTTTATTAAATTTAAAGATATGTTAAACCGCCGAGTCCCATGATTACCTTGTTGTTTACAATCCTTATTTCTAAATCCTATAACACAACAACACTTTACGATCTATGTTTATTCTTGCCTGATTGAATGATTCAATAATATATTCATAAACATGCGTAAATTGATCCTGTTTTGCGATCAAGATTTTGTACCACTATGATTTTGTGATCGAAAGATTGGTAATCAAAACCTTCAACTACGATTTTGATCTGGGATTTTTACTTGATAAAATATAAATTATAATTTTTAGTTTCTCAGGGATAATTAAGTTTTTAGTCCCTATAAATATTCACAGTTTTGTTTTTAATCTATACAAAATAAAATCACACTTTATAGTTCCTATAAAAATTTTCATCAGCATATTTAGTCCCTATAAAAATTCTCCATCAGCATTTTTAGTCCCTGTAAAAAATTTCCATCAACATTTTTGGTCCCTAAAATGCTTAAGGAAAATGTCACAGGGACTAAAAAGATTTTTGATCCCTAAAATGCTTAAGGAAGATGTCGCAGAGACTAAAAAATGTGATTTTATTTTATAGGGACTAAAAACAAAACTATGAATATTTATAGGGACTAAAAACTTAATTAACCCTTTCTTTTACCAAATAATAATAATTTGTTATTATGAATATTTTGGTAAAATATTGGAATCTGTTTTGATGCCTGAAGATGTATTATGTTATTTTATATGGGATAATTAAGTTTTTTTTTTTGAGGAATATGGGATAATTAAGTTATATTCTTAGATAGTATAGTCTCACATTTGTTGTGTGAAAATTTTCACATTCTATGAACATTCCTTATTCGGATAAATCTCACTCTCCAAATTGATGTGTCAATGAGGAATTGTTTTCCGCTAATTAACCGGTGTATATTCTATACCAAAAATTAAGATTTGATTTATTCTACACCCTTAATTTTTGGAATTTAAATTACTTTATAAAATCTCTAAATATTTGATGTAAATTAATATGAGAATCCTATACCCTTTTAAATCATATATTCTCTAAATTTCAATCTAAAATATTCTATGTGAAAATACTTTTTATTGTACTAACACTTATGTAAAGTGTTTTTTAAAGTGTTATAAATGTGAAAATTCTTAGGCTCAGACTTATATTCTTGCCACAAATATTTTATATAAATTAATATATTTGGAGATTTGTTGATACTCTCAAAACTATTTATTAAGTCAAGAATAATTTGACTATTATAATATATATATTCTTGATTTGTGGGTTTCAAAACTTTATCAAATTTTGAAAAGATCGTATGAATTAAACTGAGAATATTTCTTTCAAAATTATATATTCTCAATATTTGAGTCTAAATAATTTTGAATATCCTCTCTTATATTAGTAACACTAACTATCTAATCAATTAAAATGTTGCTATTGTGAATTTATAGAAGGCTCAATTTCATTAATTTTAATGTCAAATATAATTAATTGAAATTTTACGATTTTAAATATTCTTGGCATTATAAATATTCTAATATAATATATTCTTTAATTCATATTGTCTTAACATAAAGATCCAAAGGTTACTATTTGATCATTCTCTTGGCGACATAATTAAACTTAAACACTTGTCTCTGATTCTTGTCACAAATTGATTTAAAGGGTCCTAATAATATTTTGTTTTCAAAGTGCGTATAGTGAGTTGTATATTATATATGTCATTTATATTAATTGAATCTAAAATTGACATATTTCTCTTTAATATACATTCTTATAGTTTCTACTATACTCTCTAACCTAGACCTGTAGTATATTACTCTAAATTTTGTGACAAACACTATTAACTATCTAATCATGTGTCTTGTCGCAATTAAATATTTGGGTCACAATAATATTAAATTATATATAGTGAATAATGCATTGTTGCATTTTTTATGTTAAAATTCTAATTATGAATTAAAATTTCCACACCTCTTTGTTGTTTATCCGTTAAATATTATCAAAACAACATATTAAGAATTCAGGCAATTTTAATTCATCCTTACAATTGAACACTTATATAAATCATAATGATTTATAGTTAGAGCCTCATATATGTTTAGTTATAATGACTTATTCTCTATTCATGAAAATTTTGAAATGACTATATTAAAATATATTCTCGTTATGTCATCAAAACTCATTGGCTCTAAGTACAAGGGTGAATGTCACACACTGCGAGGTAAGTCGTGATTTAATTATTTTTATCTTCTTGTGACTTATCATATATTATTGCACATATGAAAACATTTATTCATTCTTCTCTTTTATTGTGCAATTATGATATCCTATGTAGAAGTGAAATCCCTTTTCCATAATATTCTAAATAGAACTCTATAATTCTTATATATTTTTAATATAATACTCCATTTGTATTTATATTCTAATTCTAATTTATAATGGGAGTCTTGAAAAAAAATTATTCTATGAGTTCTACTCTGGATAAAATAGAAAACTAATTAACACACTTGTATTCGAAATAATAACTCTCGTGATTATACTATTTCATATAAATAAATTCTAAAGTCTTATTTATGATGTGCTAATTTAAAATATTGTTAAGCATGTCTTTCTATTATTTGAATTTAAATATGACCGAAGTTGAGTAAATTAAGTATGTTTATGTATGATATTATTCTATCATATTCTCTTAAGCATAAAAATTATTGATTTGTATAATTGTAATCTCACCTATCGTGGATACAATTGTTAAATAGATTAACATTATGTTGGTGACAGTCATACCCTATCGGTGTGTTGTTATTAATATAATTGCTATTATTCAATGTACCTTAATTTTTATACTTATGTCAAATATAATTAGAGTACCCTATCAATATTTAATTTGAGACATAAGAATTGTACATTGTGATGATATAGTTCTTACTTATTATCCTTAAGATCCTTGAATGAGATTACAATAAGTAAGTTAGTCATGTAGAAAACTATATAGATTTTGCAATCCAATATTATTCTAATTTTAAATTAAAATTCTACTTAAATGTTATTTTTTATATATATAAATATTTCGGATTGCTACTATCCCTTTGTTATGTGAGTGACGGACATACCCTATCGGTGTGACGTTACTTAACATATCATTTTTTGATAGAGAAATAGTTGAATAATTTATTTAAATATCTTTCAAATTTTTTAATTTAACTATCATTATAAATTCTCTATTAAGTGGGAGAATCCTTGTTATGTATTGTGTAATCTGATGGACATACCCTATCGGTATGACATTACTTAACATAATCATCCTTTTGTGGATAAGAAAAATACCTTATTAGTATCCTTCTCCACCAAGTGGAGAAAATATCATTATACAACAAGTGAGGAAAATTCTACATGTCAATTAACTATTTCTCATAAACAAATATATTTATTTGTTTTATAACTCTAGATATAAAATTATTGTAGAGAGTTATTTTGAAGATATTAATTATATTATTTTCTCATAAATTATTATACACTTCCATATCCTTTTATATCATTGTAAACTTATTTTGAATAACAATATGTCGAAATCTCAAATTTCTTAACAACTCTATTGAGAAAAAATTATTTATTTGGGTTAATAGCTTTTTCCCCCTGTAATATAGGTCATTTTCGGTTTTCTCCCCTGTAAAATTTTTATTTTGATTCACCCCCTTGTAAAATATTTTTGTTTTGATTTACCTCCCTAATAGGCCAAACAAAAACGAAAATTTCTTGAAAAATAAAATAAAATTGGTTTTTGTTTGTCCTATTAGGGGGGTAAATCAAAACAAAAATATTTTACAGGGGGTGAATCAAAATAAAAAATTTTACAGGGGGGAAAACCGGAAATGACCTATATTACAGGGGTAAAGACCTATTAACCCTTATTTATTTATACCATTATTCTAAATAATTATAAATGGTATATTTGAGATATTTAATTTTACCATTATCACTAAATTTTGACATATTTTATGTTATTGCTATTCTTAATACTTATGGAAGCTTATGACTATTTTATCTTATATCCTCAATAATAATAAAATATAAGTCTCATGTATTTCCGCAGCGTGTGACCTAATCTTTTCTCAAATGTGTATGATTATAATTGTAGCATTTGAGTTTTGAGTGAGTTACTAAAATTGTGAATAAAGTCTCACATCTTATTTTATAATACTAGAGACTTATCTCACTCATATGATGATAAACCTTTTATATAATCATCATACTCTATCATATAAAGGCTACTATTTTATAAAATTCTTTGAAATTTTAAATGTGAAAAGGAGATCTTCTGTTATAAAATTAAAATTCTTGAATGGAAATTTACATTCTCATTAATTTTAAATGCATAATACGTGGTTAACTACGAAACTCAATTCTTGATAGTATCTGTCATTGGTAAATTATATATTCATGGAGTTTCATACTATCATTAAGTTACCACTTGTGTTAATAATTTTGTTATACTCATGTGCAAAATATGTGGTTGATCAAGAGAAATGTGTACACAATATTATATACATACAATTTAAGATTCTCGCCATTGTCATATACTCTTGTGCACACTATAAAATATGGCATAACTTAAGAGACTTTTAACTTTAGTCTCATTCTATTATATTGAAATATATATTAAAATTCTTTTAATCTCAATAAACATCCAATAATATGCACAATAACCTCTTAGCATGAAAATATATATTGTGCTTCTCTTTTACCAACATTCCACATTTTATGAGGTCATAGATAATAAGTACAATGTATAATATTAATACTCCTATCGAGTATGATATTATGTTCTTGAAGTACTTATAAACTGAGATAATCATAAATGTTTGTTCATTATTGACATTCTAGTGGCCACATTAATCCACATTTTATTTTCTTTAAACTAAGTGTCTATGTTGATCCAATTTGGAGATTCTTGAATTTCCTATTTTCTTATGGATTTTCATAGTCACATTTTTTGCTAAAACTTAGATTAATTGAATGTCGTAGAACATTTATAGATTTTGACTAAATGTAATTACACTCTCTTAATAGGCTATCCCTATAAGTAATTACTATTATTATACCTATGTGGATATATGACTTCTATAAAATTGAAACTCATTGGCAGAACTACTAACCACATACTTATATATATGAGTATCGTAAATCATAATGATTTGATTAAGTCTATGATATTTTGGGCTAGTGGGAATTTGTTATAGCATTTTTAAAATGCTTGGGCCATCCTTTAATGACACATTCTTTTTAATTCAAATGTGTCACTGTAAATTCATCATTTGTTAGAAAAGTGAGTCTTTCACCTGTATGATTTGTTTTCCGTGTCGGATTCAATTTCTGCAGCATTAAAGTTTACTTCTCTTTTGAATGATTAGTGTTTTGACCATACATATAATTTTAAAATTAAAATTCTTTATGATAAGTGAAATTTTATATTCTTTTAGTAATTGGGTATTGTCATCCAAGTGGGAGACTGTTGGATTAATTATTTAATTAATCAATTATGGATTGAAAATAATCAATCATTATAAGATAATATTATATTATAAATTATGGTCTATTGTGTTAAGCACTAACTAATTGATGAATATGTGTGATTGAGTTATTCTTTCTAAATGGACCGTGATGAGTTGTACCATTTAGCTAAGCCCAATGACAGGTCCCTGCACTCAGCCGTTTAGCTATTTAAACGTCATCCCATCAGACGGTTAAACCTAATCATTCTGCTTCTAAACAGAATGAGGGTAGTTATCCTTCTCATAGTTGTCGGTCTTGTCGGCGGTTATCCTTCATCAACCTAATTCAAAGGTACACAATTTTTTTATTCATCCTCTATTATCGATGATATGTTATAACTTGTATATAGTGATCCATGGCTACATACATAAAACTTGTATATAGTATATTGTTTTAAGTGAATATCTACGATTGCGTAGCATTGCTTCACTAGTCAACCCACCCAGAATGATTGTAAATGCAAAACCTACGAAAGAATGCATGTCAGCCAGCATCAATTATATCATCAATATTATCTTCAAAAGATGCTGCATTCTTCTTAGATGGCAATCCTGTGAAACCTCCCATAAATGTAAGAGTGAGCATGTATGCGCCCGACCATTTTAATAAATTCTAGATGCTTTCCATTTATAATTTGCTGCAGCTTCACAACATAACCTTACCTTTGTATAAGGAATAAAACCCATCTCTCAAACAAAAAAAAGTATACGTGTCGCTAAAAAAAATGTATACGCGTACTTTGTTTCGAAAACAAACAAAATGAATTTCTTTCTAGAAAAAAGGTAAATAGTTGTCGGACCTGCCAAAACCGGTGGACCGTAGGTTTCCTGGTTTTTACCAATTTTTCATTGGTTATCTGATTTGCTCTCTGGTTTGTTGTCTCAGTGGTTTTTAGGGTTATCCGGACCAGTCACGTTTTTTTTTGTTTTTTTAGAGATGCATTTACGTTTTAATTAGAGATACGTATAAATGTTAATAAGTTAATGTATCGTGCACCCTAAAGAAAATTCATTTTGTTTGTTTTCGAAACAAAGTGACGCGTATACAGTTTTTATTTTTTTTTAGAGATACGTATACGTATAAGTGTTAATAAGAAAACGTATACGCGTCACTTTGTTTCAAAAAAAAAAAAACAAAATGAATTTTGTTTAGGGTGCACAATACATTAGCTTATTAACATTTATACGTATCTCTCAAAAAAGTAAAAACATATACGAATCACTTTGTTTCAAAAACAAACAAAATGAATTTTGTTTAGGGTGCACGATACATTTTCTTATTAACACTTATACGTATACGTATCTCTCAAAAAAGTAAAAACATATACGTATCTCTCAAAAAATAAGTATACGTATCTCTCAAAAAAAATAAAAAACGTGACCGATCCGGATGACCCTAAAAATCTCTGAGACAACAAACCGGAGAGCAAATCGGATAACCAGTGAAAAACCGGTAAAAACCGAGAAACCGACGGTCCACCGGTCTTGGCCGGTCCGACAACTACTTACCTTATTCTAGAAAAAATTAAACAAAGAAGAAGAAAAGATGAGAAGGAAGGAAAGAAGACAAGATGGAGAAATAAAAAGACACCAGCAAGAAGGAAAGATGATAAGAAGAGAGGAAGTGGAGAAAGAAACAAAAAACGCAAGAAGATAGAGGACAAGAAGTAGGCGGCGGCTAAGAATTTATGATCCCTTTGACCCATGCTACTTAGAACAATGATAGTTATTAGGTTACAATACTAGGGTTTATTTGGGCTTGGGCTTCAAATTCAATAGTTCCTAAAACATATCATTTTGTCACATGCACTTTAAGAGTTTATTTGGGCTTGGAATGCATGGTACTGATATCAGAAGAGAGAGAATAAGAAAAGACATTACGTGTGGTATTAGAGATCTCATAATTTTTTTTAGTGGGGTAGTACTACTACGATGTTAATTTTTTTTTGAAGCTCATACTTTAGAGAGACCCAGCTCCATTGAACGGTTTGCACACCCCAAGGTTCGACCCTGATGACAGGGTTGTTGAAGTTCAAATTCTTCTTCAATCACTTTTCAAACTCAGTATTGGGTAGTTTAAAATACTCCTTGGTTTAGGGAATGTAAATTCAAGCAAAGGTATTTCTTTCTCAACATTCGAAAAGAAAAATACAACAATCTCCTCTTTCAATTTCTTCCAACTTTCCTGGGGTACCTACATCTACTGTGTTTATCAAATTCATCGTTGGTGTCACCTCCGCATAGGAGGACATGTCGTATGATCAGGTTATTTTCTAACATGTTCTATTTTGCAGGTTCAATTTCTAGTTCAGATTTTGTTTGTTATTGTTACCGGTTGAAGTCACCGTTCGCGTACAAATAATTATTAACGACGCACAAAGAATTAGTTAACAAATTTGTTTTTAGTTAGTTGGTCCAACTTACAATCAGTTGGGAATTCGATTATTATATCCATTATAGAGCTTCATATATATAAACTCATCTATAATCTTTCTATGAACAATGAAATCCATTCATTCGATCTTTCTATAAGGAGAAATATTTTCTTTCATTTCCATCATTCTATTCAAATTTTAATACTACCTCCATCCTTAATCGTAAGTTTCTTTTACCCATTCCTTTCAAATTTTCAACTACATTAATTATTTATCATCATATCCATAATTATATCTTATGAAGAAAAACTTGTAAAATAATATCAATTGTCAACAAATTTAATACAACAGTTGACTTTATTAATTTTGTAATTTACTCAAATGATTATATATTTAAGGACGAATGTATTACATGACAAGTATCATCCTTTCCAAGCTCACCCCGATGACAAAGTGGCAATAGGGCATATATAAAACTAAAACTTGAAAGTAATTTTCCTTTGTGATTTTTTTCCTACAAAACAATTTAATTTTTAAATTGAATGAATGCGGTCAATTAGTTTTCTTTTTTCTTGAGAGGGAATGTGGTCAATTAGTTAAGTCACTTACATTTTAAAATTCTAACAAATTTATGTTTCATCACCTAAAAAATGTTTTGAAATATTAAGTAAATGATCATTATAAATATTAAAATTTCATTTTTAGGAACCAAAAATGCTAGCCTAATTTTTTTACATGAATTAAAAATGTTGATGAATTTTTTTATAGAGACTCATGTGTTGGAGGAAAATTTTACAAAAACTAAAAAATACAATTATTTTTCATAAAAACTAAAAACAAAATTATAATCCATCCGTTTCATAATGAGTGTCACTTTAGTCAAAATAAATTGTTTCAAAATGAATGTGACTTTACATTTCCAATACAACTTTAATTTTTTTCTCCCAACTTTATCCTCAATAAATACTCTAACTTTTCTCTCGCACAATTTTCAATGCAACTTTGAGTTTGTCTTTTTCTTGAAAATTTTAGTAAAAGTGTTATGTCTAATGATTATTTTATTCAATTCCTTAATTTGTAAGTAATTGGCTAAAACGACACTCATTTTAAAACATACTCCTTGATAATTATTTATGAAGACAATTTATAGATAACCAAATCTAATATAAGCCTCCTTGTCCACAAGTGGGGTCTCATTGAGAATGAAGAATCCGGCGAAAATGAGTTAGGTAGAGAAAGAGAAATATTGTGAGGTTAACTAACAACTAGTCCCTCCGTCCCAAATTGTATGTCGCTTTAGAGAAAAAATTTGTCCCAAATTATATGTCGCTTTACAATACCAATGCAACATTAATGTTACTTTTCCTATTATAACCTTAACTATTTATTACTCTCT
>Ga0315914_1008731_pt1 | contig 13360 bp, 5 predicted proteins | sample MpolenodulesMG_FD_203920 | JGI IMG/M metagenome (GOLD analysis project Ga0315914, IMG submission 203920) | Medicago polymorpha root nodule microbial communities from Los Angeles, California, United States - elongated nodules | ecosystem: Host-associated > Plants > Roots > Nodule | place: USA...
ACGATTCTAAAAAAAGTGCTTGGATCCATCGGGATTCAATTTGTTTATCTGTGGATCGTGGTGGTTTGGGGGTTAGGAGGTTAGGAGAATTTAATTTATCATTGTTAGGGAAGTGGTATTGGAGGATGATGGTTGAGAAGGAGGGGTTATGGTATTGTGTGCTCAAAGCACGTTATGGGGAGGAGGGAGGGCATGTCCAGGAAGGGGGCATAAATGCTTCCTCGTGGTGGCGTATGATGTTTCGCGTGAGGGAGGGGATAGGGTCGGGGGTTGGGAGCTGGTTTGATGACAATATTAGGAAGGTGGTTGGTAATGGCCAGAACACGTTCTTTTGGACTGATAATTGGCTGGGTGGAGCTCATTTAAAGCTTCAGTTCAGTCGCTTATTTAAGTTGTCAGTGCATAAAGATTGTTCGGTAGAGGATATGACAAGATTAGGGTGGTTGGATGGGGGTAATGCATGGAGATGGAGGAGGCGGTTGTTGGCTTGGGAGGAGGAAAGCTTAAGGAAGTGTTATGCTTTGTTGGTTAACGTTGTTTTGCAGGATAATTTACAGGATTCTTGGCGGTGGCTTCTTGATCCTAGTCATGGTTATACGGTTCGCGGGACGTATCGTTATCTCACAACTTATGATGAACTGATGCCTGCTGGTGTTTATAACAACGTATGGCATAAGTTGATTCCCTCTAAAGTGTCTCTCTTTGCTTGACGACTACTACAAGATAGAATTCCAACCAGATCAAATTTGGTGTCTAGACATGTTATTCAACCTATTGATATTTTGTGTGTCGATGGGTGTGGTGACATGGAAATGGCAGATCATCAATTTATTGGTTGCAATGTGTTTGGAAGTGTTTGGTACCTTATTTGTCTTTGGCTTGGCATTTCTTTTGTGTGTCCAGGGTCATTACAAGATCACTTTACTCAGTTTATTCATATGGCGGGTATGCCAAGATCCTGTCATTTTTACCTTAAGATTATTTGGCTAGCATCTACATGGGCAATATGGGAGGTTAGAAACAATAGTGTCTTCAAAAATGCGGTGATTGATCCTTACAGGATACTTGAAAAAGTGAAGTTGGATTCATTTTTATGGTTATCTTCGAATGTTGTTCCTATTTCTTTTGGTTTTCATGATTGGTAGAGACACCCTATTCTTTGTATGGGTGTCATGTAATTTGCATTCGTTCATTTTCTTTTTTCTGGTCAATGCACCTTTGATAGGCGTCGTTGTGTTGTAACAGACATTAGGTGATTCATCACTTTTAGTACACCTTATGCGGGGTGAATCACATAGCTTTTGAGCAATATATTTCATTTTGATTTGTTAAAAAAATATTTTACAGTACACTTAGCAAGGAACGGAACAATATCTAGCGAAAATAATTCAGGCCAGAGGTCTTATAAGTGATATTTTTTCTTCTTTTTACCTAGTTTCTTTACTATGTGGCCCAATAATTGAATGCCATGTTGCACTCCGTTACCTTTCCCCTTCTTTTTAAGAGAGTTGCTTTTTTGCCATTGATTGTGTCTTAGTAACACAAGTAAATGACTAAAAAACTCAGCGGCAGTTAACTGCCGGCATGTTTTCTGAGTTATAAGTTAGTGGTAGTTAACTACCGCTGGAAGTATTTTAATCTTTTACTTATGTTTTTAGAAAGTATTGAAAAACAGAAAATCAATTGTCTCTTTTTAAGGGTTGACTAACTATAGTGACCAAATACATTTTTTTTAACCGAGTGCAAAGACTCAAGCCTAACAAAAACTGTGTAGGGACCTATTAAAAGTGGTGAAACTACAAGGAGTGAGTGGTTACATGTCCAAGCCTTTATAATATTAAGGAAATACTAACTTGTGTCGTTAGGATATATTAGGATATATGTTAAGATATCAAATATAAAAATTATACATTAGTAATTGTGCTAATTTATTTTACAAAAGATTAAAATTTAATTTTTTTAATAAATACTTATATCATTAAGGTACATGTTAGGGCACATGTTAACATCACCTAAAATATTATTAGAGTGAGGCATAATAGGCGTTATAAAATCCTTGTAACTGAACAATACAATGGCAGTCCAATGAGTCCATTATGTGCCTAATAAAAAAATCGAGTCCATTATTTAATATACATCTTCCATTACATTACTCATTTTTTATTTTCTATTGTCCACTCATTCATGCTGTTTATTTCTTTCCTTTATTTATACTGTTCATCCCATGATATATCCTTTACCTTTGTCCGTGATTCAGCCGAAATGAAAGGGACAAAAGCATAACCAAGAAAAAACCAAAAAGTGTTAAATAAAAAAAATAGGAGAAAATATAGAGGGAAAATAAAATAGATTAGGAATCATCATAGCCAAAAGTGGGAAATGAGAACTGAGCAAAGAATAATATGCCTTTTTGAAAAGTACCTAATTTCTTAATGAGAGCCAGTGAGTGAGTGAGTGGATCTAACCCAAATCCAACACAAACCACACTTGTATATTTATAGGACAGAGCTGAGTATTGAGGAGTATCAACCACCACTAACAACTATGTGCTTTTTCTGCTAACTTCAATAAGCAACGTGTGTTAGAACAAAAGAGAGTTGACTATTTAATAAGGTTGTGTTTGAGCTTTAGAGATCTGAGGTTGTGGAAAGAAAGGATTATAAAAATGGGTGTGAATGTGAATGTGAGGATTTTTTGTGTTTGTGTTGTGCTTTTCATGGCAATTGAAGCAATGGGAGTTCATATAACTGCACCAATGGATCAATTTTCAGGTACTTTTCTTCTCTGCATTTGTTACTTTATCTTTTGGTTTGCTTTAATGTTTTTCTTGGAGATTGCCGTGTTTGTTCTTGTTTTGTTGTGTTCACATGTAGATATGGGGGTAAGAACATTGGGAAAACCAAAAAATAAATATAAAAATGGGTATATAGTAGTATATACCTTTTGAAGTGTTGGGTGAAAAAAAACATACGTACATAGAATACGACAGTGATGTAGATAAACAGTTGGTAGATAAGTTTTTAAACGAAACGGTGGTGTATGGATTTTTCTGGGTTGTCTTAAAAAAATTGTAGATTGTAGATGATTTATTAAATAGTCACACGAGTAAATTTGTAAGATCTATGAAAATTATTTTGCAAGTAAGAAGAACTATATATGTTTATGAAGTACATTTTGTCAAAAAAATGTTAATGAAGTACATGCGGCCATTGTTTTATTAATGTTAGATAAATTATCAACAATGTTTCAAATATATGTTTGTAAAGTATATGTCCGATCTTGATCCGAGCTTAAAATATGCACTGTCCGATCTAGACCGAACAATTCAGATAAACTAAATACATGCGGTTAGACTGTACCTAATTAGGGGTCGCCATGAGCATGGGCGGAGGGATGGCTGCTCATGACACCATTCTTTAGGCCACCAAACTTATTATGTTTACTTTGTAGTTTTTCTTAAGGAGGCAAACTAGGTGATATAAATTGGTGTTGGTAAGAACCGATCCTGAGACCTTGAAATGATCACAAAATCTACCTAAGTGGATTATATTTTTTTTTAGTCAAGACCTAAGTGCATTTTTTTACTTAGTAGTTAGTAGTATATAGATATAAATATTTCTTTTTTAACTTGCTTAAATTAATTTTATTGAAAATATTCTTTATAGAATTTCATTTATGAATGAATTTTTTGTAACAAAAAAATATAAGATAAAAACACTTAAATCCTAGGACCAACCTACACCTAATCCAAATAAGCCACCTCATAAGTACCCTCCATCGCTAAGAAAAATAGAAGAGGTTTCTTTAAACATCATCTCTCTATGTGAGACCTATATTATTTAAATATTAAAATGTAATGATATAAAATTATTAATAGCATTTATTTGTTAAATACTCTTATTAAAAAATTATAAATAAATAATTATGCGTGAGAGATATGCAAAAATAAATTATACTCCTAAGAGGAGGGAAATTATTAACCTTTTTTTTTTCTGGAGGGAAGGAAGGAAAATTGATTGAAAAGTAGGTTTCCCTTGTTTGGCCGTCCAATCAAATGAAGGAAAAAAAAATCATTTTATGAATCCATTTGAGTGAAAAGTCTTACATACCCTTTGCTATGCTGCCATTTTTTCCTTTTCTTTCAAGTTGTTTTCTCTTTCGAAGTCGTCGCCACTGCTGTGACATTTTTTATTGCTTAATTTTTAAGGTAGTACTACCTTAAAAATGTCAAGAAAATTGTTATTAAACAAATCATGTCTCTAATCTATCCGATGATCAAATACAATGATGATAATGATAATTTCACAACCGCAAGATCATTAACACATCGTGTAATTGTCTTGTCACATGTATTTGTTTGTAGAGAATAAGAACATCTTCAAGAAAAAGCGACCAAGATCCCGCTCTCGCCCCATTGACTACGCATTCAAACTTCCAATTGCACAAACTTCTTGGCCAAAAGGTATCCATTATGTGATTCCATTTTCTGTTCTCTTATACATTCTAGTAGTGAATGCATGCTAATTATACCAAGTGTTGGAATTGCGACATTCAGGTAACGGTTTCGCAGGCGAATTCCTTGATCTAGGTGGGCTGCAAGTGTATCAAGTATCAACTTTCAGCAAAGTTTGGGGCGTGTATGATGGTGGCCCGGACAATCAAGGCGCCTCTGTGTATGAACCAACAGGAATACCTAAAGGATTCTCTATGTTAGGTAGCTACAGCCAACCAAACAATAAGCCTCTTTTTGGATATGTTTTTGTAGCAAAAGATGTTTCTTCAAGTACCACAGGTAGAACTTTAAAACCACCAGTTGATTACACACTTGTATCGAACACCGCATCCATAAAGGCTACTCAAGATTCCACTCTGTATATTTGGTTACCAATAGCACCTAATGGATACAAAGCTTTAGGCCATGTTGTCACCACAACACAAGATAAACCTTCACTTGACAAAATCATGTGTGTCAGATCAGACCTCACAGACCAATGCGAGTCTTCTTCGTGGATTTGGGGATCAAACAACTTCAATTTCTACGATGTTAGACCAATCAATAGAGGAACTCAGGCTCCTGGTGTTCGAGTCGGTACCTTCGTTGCTCAAAATGGTGGGAATACTAACCCTCCATCAATTTCATGTTTGAAGAATCTCAAGTCTATTTCACAAATCATGCCTAATAAAAAACAAGTCGAGGCAATGCTCCAAGTTTACTCTCCATTTCTATACTTACATTCTGATGAAGAATACTTACCTTCCTCGGTTAATTGGTTTTTCTCCAACGGAGCATTACTATACAAGAAAGGTCAAGAATCAAATCCTATTCCAATAGCACAAAATGGAACTAACCTTCCTCAGGATCCTAACACTGATGGTGCCTATTGGCTTGACCTGCCTGCTGATAATACAAACAAAGAGAGAGTCAAGAAAGGTAATCTACAAAGTGCAGAATCTTATGTACATGTGAAACCGATGTTAGGAGGAACATTCACTGATATTGCTATGTGGATTTTCTACCCTTTTAATGGACCTGGTAGAGCAAAAGTAGAGTTCATAAATGTGAAATTAGGGAAAATAGGTGAACATGTTGGTGATTGGGAGCATGTGACATTAAGGGTAAGTAATTTGGATGGTCAATTATGGCATGTCTATTTCTCACAACATAATCTTGGTTCATGGATTGATTCATCTCAACTTGAGTTCCAAGATGGAATAGGTGCAACAAAAAGACCTGTTGTATATGCTTCATTGCATGGTCATGCATCATATCCACATGCTGGTCTTGTTCTACTAGGGAAAAATGGAGTAGGTGCAAGAGATGATACTAATAAAGGAAAGAATGTTATGGATATGGGAAAATATGTATTGGTTTCCGCAGAATATTTAGGGTCTGAAGTTAAAGAGCCAACATGGTTGAATTATTTTAGGGAATGGGGTCCACATGTGGACTATAGTCTAGATGATGAATTGAAGAATGTTGAGAAGTTATTGCCTGGGAAGTTAAAAAACGCTTTTGAAGATATTATTAGGAGTTTACCAAAAGAAGCGTTGGGAGAGGCAGGACCAACAGGTCCAAAGCAAAAGAATAATTGGAGTGGTGATGAAGTTTGATTTTTGTACACTTTTTTAGTTATATTGATTCTTAGTGGTGCGATTGTATTAGGGGTTATAGTTTGTGTTTGATTTGAAAAAATTAAATTAAATGAAACCAGAAATTATATCACCAAGTTCTTGACTTCTTGTAGTACAAGACCTTATCATTTCCTGGTACACATAAAATAAGGATATTTGTAGAGTTTTGTGAACAATGAATGATGTTGAGAGTGAACAAGGATATTTGTACACATAAATCAAGTCTACTAATAGAGTGGATCTTAATATATATATATATATACCAAAATGGAAATATGACTTTAGTAAGTTTTTGAGAATATTATAAGTGTGAAAACATATGGACAATCAGATAAGTCGCTTAAGAAAAGTGAACAAACCTTAATAGAATCATATAATCACTTCTAGGAACAAGAAAGATGATTTGGAAACCAAGAAGAATTCACTACGTATGTTCTGGTCAAATACACAAGCCTAAAGTCAATCGTTTGGACTACACCAAAGCAAGCAAGCTTTCCAAAGCAAAGTAAATCAAAAGAAAATCATCTTCTGGAAGCAAAGCATTTTGTCAGGATCAATGTTCAAGTTTGTTTGTTTAGGTTGCTAATCAAGAAGTCAATCTCGAGTACTGTTAGTTCATTCCGACTAGATCAAGTTCTAAGCATCCACTCGATAATCCAACCACTGGATCGATCATTTGTACAAAGGACCAACATCATCTACATCTCGTCAACCGTCAAAGCATCAAGTCAATTCCACTAACTAAGTAGTTTGTCCAATAAACTTAACGCCATAAAATGTATTAAACTGAAGAGTGGAACACGGGGGAGGGGGTACAAGCCTTACCCTCAAGAAACATCAACAAAATCTATAGTAATGAAGACCGACCCTATTTTTCGTCAAGATCTTCACTAATTACAGCAGGAGTTGAACTCCACCAAGTCAACTCATTAAAAGATAAACCTAGAGACGCTAGCTTATCTGCACAATGATTACCTTCTGTAAAGATATGGGATATCAAAAAGTTCACGCTGCTCATCTTTGAGAGGTAGTTAATCCATCTATTCTCAAATAAGAATTGCGTATTAAATAAATTCGAATAAAAGTTATATTACATTGCATAAAGTTCTTAAATATGTCCTATTATTACATTACATTCCGGTAGAGATATGTCGTACAACAATTGTCTTACCTCTGAATTTAGGGTAAATTCAAACTTGTTAAACAATAACTCTCAAACATTCACCCGGAAGTTTTATTGTTCCATTCAAAACAACATGTATTATGCAAAATCAACTATATATGTTATCACATCGAATTCCCTCATATAAGACGAGTCATCACATAAAGAATGAGGTCCATTCCGTGACACTCATCTTATATGAAGGAATTCGATATCATAACTTATATAGCTGATTCTGCATAATACATGTTGTTTTGAAAGGAACAGTAAAGCTTTCGGGTGAATGCATAGGAGTGTTGTTTAGCAAGTTTGAAATTTCCCAAATTCAGAGGTAAGACAATTGTTGTAGTTGGAAGGTGCATTCCCTACTTAATCACGATCTTCTGGCGGAATCAAACTCTTGAGAATATCTTCAGTTGATCTCAGCAACGTTACACACAGATCGATCGACGGTAACATGTTGTGCTCACAAAACATGCTTGTCACGTCGTCGTCGTTCGTTAATTCCATCCAACTGAATGATATTCTCCCATCGTCGAACGTTAGACGTTTATACCGAACGTATTCCACCTTCCTTGTGTCTCTAGGATTGAGTCATTGGTTGAATTCATTCAGTTGATCCTTGAGACCTCTTAACGTGACACCAAGGTACCGAACCTTCAATGTAACATCCCAGACGACTTTAAGCATTGCTGACTGACCCTACAAACCAACACCAGTCTTTTCAGCGTGCTTTGTCCTCACTCGCACGCTTACCGGGAAACTTTCCGGTAGGTCACCCATCCAAAGACTACTCCAAGTCAAGCACGCTTAACTGTGGAGTTCTTATGGAATGGGCTATTAAAAAGAAGATGCATCCTGTTGATGTAGGTAGTACCAAACAATTCTTATAAGCCTTCCTTCAACCATGTAGTCCCATACCTACACAGCCTCAGGATCCCTCTCATTCCGATGTGATTCGGTTCCTCTAGAAGCTGTCGGGAGCCGCACATTTGTCATGCCTTGTGCACCGGCGACCACTCCCCGCCCTCGTCAGCCGTGGGTGTTACATGACATCCCAAACGACTTTAAGCATTGTCGATTGAGATGTTACATTCAACCTCTGAGGTTCTCCACCGTTGAATTGTGCTTGAACGTCGAATATATCGGCCATTGCTTCAAAACTACACAATAAGAAATTAAAAACAATCAATGTAAATTCATTCAAACATTTCATCAAACACTTGGAGTGCAAATTATACATAAACCCTAAAACTCATAACTACAACATAAACATACAAACATCTAAACAATTAAGCAATATAAGTGATTTACATGTAACATTGTATCATTTCTTGCCAAAAAAATTAAAATTTAAACTAAACCCTAAAACTAAAAGAATCTAATCTAAGTGAAAAAAAATCTAATATAAAAATGGAAACATCTGAACATCAAAACAATTAAGCAATATAAGTCATTTACATGTAACATTGTATCATTTCTTGCAAAAAAAAAAAATCAAAATTTAAACAAAACACTAAAACTAAAAAATTCTAATTTAAGTGAATTTTTTTTATCTTGCCAACATAATTTAAGTGAAAACTTACTTGTTCTTGTTATTGGAGTGTTGTTTGATTTGAAGTCGAAGGAATTTTGGATTCGGGTAATTTGAGTGAAAACTTACCAACATGATGTTCTGCTTGGCCTTAAAACAGCACGCAGCGTGACTTAACTCACACGAAAAACACAACTAGCGTGAGTTAACTCACGCAGGGGACAATATGGTCTTTTCAGTTGGGAGCGAGCAATTTCTGTTGGGTAAAGAGCATAATTCTTTTTCAGTAGGGTGTTTTTATGGACCGTTTGAGTCTGCATGCTTTTCATTTCCCTCATGTTACTTTGCATTGTTTTTTTAGTTGGTTTTGGCCTTTGATTTAACTCCACATCTTGTACATATTTTCTCACTCTTTTTTAATAAATTTATTTTATGAGTGGGTGACATATGATAGATATTGAGGTTGGATATGAAGAAATTAGGGTTGGAGATGAAGAAGAAAATACAGAGGGAGAAGAATGAATGAAATTTACGTTTTTTTTTTTATTTTCATCCCTATGCAATCTTGCAGTTTTGGTATTGGTCCCTCCTTTCTAGCCACTCATCATCTCTCTTGACACATAAGCCTGCTTTTGCCAACTCACACTTTGCCATGTGTGTCTCTGTCTGCCACCACAACGTTTTTGCAACGGGAGTTAACGGGAGGGACTAATTGCAAACGGTTAACAACTTACAAGGAGGTTTTTGAAACAAAAAAAGATACAGGGACGAATTGCAAAAACACACAAACTTATAGGGACGTTTTACATATTTAAGCCAAATAAAAAGAAAACAAAAAATTATTATTATTAATAACATTAACATTAATAATCATTTTAGAATTGTCTTTATACAAGAGATCTCACAAGCTATTACCATGTATCCCAAATCCCTTTTGTATTTCATTCTCTTAGTTTTTTTTATTTTGTGGAGGGATTTCTTCTTTTAGTTGCTTGCTGGATATGTTTTCAATCTTTTCAGGATGCCACCACACTTGGCGATAAATCCACATATTTAGGTAATCAAATTAAGCACGTTTATATGTGATGAATTAAAAGAGTACGAAATAGTTTAGGGAAACTGTTTTTCCTATATTCATTCAAAAAATAAAAAGTTTATCCTATTTTTCTTAAAATTTATTCTTCTCTTTCTTTTCATCTACAGCTTGCCCAAAGGGTTTCCTTGCATTGCTAACCTTATTGGTTGATTAAAAGAGATAAATCATTGAGAGAATTAGAGAATTTCTATTGCTTTGAAAAAAATATATATATCAGCTCATAGCAAGAGATTTGTGTTACAGGCTATATCATTGTTTTTCTAATTCTGCCCTGCATTATTTGGTAAATTGTTTCTTCTTTGTTTTATTTTCTATGTTGCAATCCAATTTTTTTTTTATTTATATATCTTTTATTTTATAAACTAAAGTACCAGATACCATTAAAAGAAAGTTAAATTCAATTCAATTAAGTTTCTTCTGATTCTTTGTTTTATTTAGTTTTTATATAAGATGATGTTGCAATTCAATTAAGTTTCTTCTGTAAATTTATATATAAAAAAAATGATACGTGATAATTGTAAAACTATTATTAAAAAATTGTAGGGGTAATTCCATTTATCAGGTTTAGTCCTAATAGTTTTGGTGTAATGTGCGAATCAATAAAGTGACGTAATTTTAATTTATCGAATGTCTTTCATCTTGTACTTTTACTGGAAAATCAACAATAAATCTTTCATAATCAAAGCTCTTTAAAAAAACATTTTTGATACAATTAATCAAAGCGAATTTAATAAAATATCGATGTATATACCACTACCTACTAAGTATAAATAATAATTTTGTCAAAAAAAAGTATAAATAATAATTTTTGTGTCCGTAATGAAATGGCACCCTAACGGTCTCCCATCCCGCTATATCCATGAGTTAGGATCCTCTCAGTTTCTTAATACAATTAAAAGTTTACATATCTAGGGAGACACAACAAATAAATAATAAGTATTACTACTAAATGAGTCCAACCATCATTACTTATTCTAGAATTTTTATCAAACTTCTCGACCTATCATAATCAAGGGTAAGAACAAAAGAGAGTTGACTTGAGGTAAGGAATCTGAGTTTTTTTTTTTTGTTTTCACAGTAACTTAGAGATCTGAGGTGATGGAAAGAAGGGTTTGTTGAAATTATAGGCATGAATGTGAGGATTCTTTGTGTTTGTGTTGTGCTTTTCATGGCAATTGAAGCAATCGGGGTTCCTATAGCTACACCAATGGGTCAAATTTTAGGTAATTTTCTTCTTGTCACCGTTACTTTATCTTTATTTATTTACTTATTTATTTTTTGGTTTGAAACAACAACAAATTATCAATATATAAGAATAAAAAATCGAAACAACAACAAAAACAAAGAAATAACATCACGAAATGGGCAACCAAGTGCACAAGACAAACTAACGGATTATGCCATCAAGAACTCAACTCAAAAGTTAAATTTGATTTCTTGGCCTTTAAGCACCAAAATATGATGAATTTGAATTCTTGGCTTGTAACCACCAAAAGACGATAATTTCGCTCCTTCCAAATAATTTAAACACAAGCGATCCAAATCAAATGCATACAAAAACAAATCTATTTAAAAAATTGACTAGACCCTCCAAGCTGAATAGTATGACTAGAAGGAGAGCAAGGAAGAGCACACGAGATAACAAGCCAGTTTAAAACCTAAACCCAAATATTCTCAAAAGCTGAAGTCAATATGTGAACTCGAGAGATAAGTGTGATAAACAACCTCCATCGCACCATAATCTTGCATCGAGAAGTACACCACTGTGCCATCATAGTTTTATTCCACACAAGAATATTAACGCCATCTATGGGAATCAACACTTGATTCTCTCAAATTTCATCAATCTTGTAATTGTAACCTCTTTCGATTGAGATTTGATGGCCAGTTCCCAATCAAATCGCGGTAAGAACGCCACCTTCGATCGTTGTTCCACAATCCAAGATCAAAAAGACAATTTAAATAAGATCATTTATCCTATTTGTGAAGAAGATGATGCACAACGATTGATCTCTCTCTCTCTCTCTCTCATATTATGCCTTAGCCAGTGCATGTTCATCACCAAAACTTGTCGGTCAAACTCTAGTGTCAACCTCTAGCTTCGTCGCACCATGTCCTCTAGAATTTGTCGTCTACAGTTCACCGTCAAACTCATAATCAGGCACAAATTCCACCAACTCACTTTTTTTAGCATTCACAATCATCGTTTGAAGCTCCCAACATAAACGATCTCATATTGAACATCCTCAACCTGCTTCAACAACAAATTTAGGTCCTTTAGCACAACTACTAGAATGGAATTTCGGTGAACACATCGGAAAACACTCAATCAAAGCTCATGGTCCAATGTGTAAACCACTGCCCCGTCGCCGTCATGGCCCTTCTCATCTTCATGACTTGAACGGTGGGGGGTAGAAGTCACACTTTACAAAATCGTTTCCATCCAAGAAGATCTTTGTCTCCCAATATCTCTCAGAAGACGTGCGAGTCCATACTCACCATCATTAAGGTAAGTTCACAAGAAAGATCACTGACTGCACCATTCCTTAGTCTTTGGAGAAGCCTCCAAAGCTGGAATCATATAACATCACCGAAGACACTGACAAGCACATTAAATAAGTGGTCACAGTCACCTTGATGGGAGAGACACTTCTTTGAATACACTCCCCTGAACACGACCAAGGAGAGAATTCCCAATCAATGTGCCAACATAGAGGTTAAAGAAGACGGAGTAAAGATCTTCAACCTATATAAGAGTCTACACCACCTGACAAGTCAAAGTATTGTAGGTTCCACAGGCGTCATAGACACGACATTGATGATTGCGCCCACCTTAAGGATACGCCATTGATGATTTGAGCAAAAAAGGTAAACTTACAGAGGTTTAATAAAGATGACAATTAGAGCGGTGACAAAAGAAGACATAGAGACTCACCAAATAAACCCTATTATCGTATAGAGAGTCAACATGGAAGAAGAGATCCCCTTATCGGGATAACATTCCACCTACGAAACCCATAGACGCAGCCAAGTGCGGCGATAAAAAGCCAGAAAGTAGTGAATGTGAACAAAAGAAGAAGAACTGTCCTTTCATATGATCCATCTTTGGAGTATTCCCACTCCCAAAAGAGTCATCAAAGGGCACTATCAAGATAAAATATTGTTAAGATTCTTTCAGTTAACCATAATAAGAAACCAACACCAGGCTAGAAATATAAAAAAAAAAAAAAACCATTTTATGGTTTCGTGACGATGAGTGATGTAAGATTTTTACATGTCATAAAACTATTTACACGTAAGTATAATAGGATCGTATCCGCAGAGAGTTGCGTATTTCATAAGTGTTTTCACAATATTCATCACGTTAAGTGTTTGGGTATAAATTGTTTGTTTGTGTAAAACTATTGTTCTATTCGACATAAAAGTAAAACGAGAA
>Ga0315914_1008732_pt1 | contig 13360 bp, 4 predicted proteins | sample MpolenodulesMG_FD_203920 | JGI IMG/M metagenome (GOLD analysis project Ga0315914, IMG submission 203920) | Medicago polymorpha root nodule microbial communities from Los Angeles, California, United States - elongated nodules | ecosystem: Host-associated > Plants > Roots > Nodule | place: USA...
CACCACTTGATATAGTTATCTAGCACCTTCTTGAAAACTTCATTGATTGTTTTCTCATCAATTTTCTGCATATTCCATCAGACATAACAGAAAAGCCACAAAATTAATTTTCTTTCAAAAAGCATAAATCAAGTGGGATATGTAATATGTGGGTCAACGTTGTAACAGGTAACAACGTGGCCACAGGCAGGTAAGGCACAGAGGGCAGTTCAGTTAGGAATATGATAAAAAGAAAAGATACACAGGTATGGAAGTAATAATAATTCAGTTCAGGAAACTTTGAGAGGAAGTTAACCTGTAAAAGAGCTAGCTTACTGGCAGTCATTGTCCGATTTTCCTGTTCTTTATCATTTCTGTCTTTTCTAGGTTAAATTCCCATTTTCTGCTAGAGAAAAGGAGGTTTCCTATCCTACCAGTCTTTGATATAATATAATTTTTAAGTTACTGCATTCATGTACTGATCACAGATATAGTTAGATTAGCTGTGTTAAAAAAAATAACATTCTACAAACCCGTTTTCACTCTTAAGACATACAAAAGTGAGCTTTTAAAGAAGAGCTCAAAGGGTGAACAAACCTCTTTGCATATAACAAACACCTACCAAATGGGCGACAAAATTTCACACCTTTTAGTAATTTCCAACTTCAGAGTAAAACTAAAACTCTTCTATGCATCATAAAACAAACAATTTAAATGTATGAAGCTCCCTCTGATCCTATCAACAAATTTAACCTTCTCTTCAGAAAACAAAATAGCTATAAGCAAGCATAACACTAGTCGTGCACTCTTGCTAATACATTGAAAATCAAATCCTTGCACAAACAATCAAAGGAATCAATGAATATAAAGATGCAGAAAATTTGCAAATCTATTTAAGATGTACAACATTGAAGAACAAAATTCTATCCCTAGAAAGCCAATTTCTAGATCACTACTTTCTACTTGAACAAAAAAATGGTATTGAACTCTTACATAATTTCACGCATAAGTTTTAAAACAACCCTCGCAGAAAACCAGAAAGTATGATATTAACATATATTCAAAATAATCGAAAATTCTGTGAAGACAGAAAATCAAGGAACATAGCACGCTTACAAACTTGAAAGATAAATAGCAGATCATGAAGCTGCAATTAATTAGAAACTTAAAACTGACTCACCGGATCAGCTTCAGCAGGTATGCCAAGTCGCGACTGCGTATTTGCTATTATCAGAACAACATTTTCACGCTGGTTCCTTACATTATCTTTCTGCATAAAAGAAAACTAAGATTACCAATGACAGATATTAAACATGGTTGGAACCAAAACATCTACACCTATAAGACTCATACTTCAAGGATAATCTACACCTATATATATATCCTAACAGTAAGATAGGTCTGTAATGCTAAACATCAAACCAAAAAGAACCTTAGAACCTTCCTTGATGTAACAAATTACAAGATACAAGATAGAAGTATAACTAGGGGAACTAGAAAAAAGGGGAGACAATCTCCATCATAATGGTAACAAAGCAATTACAATAAGAACTACAGGGGATACTTAAAAAATGGGTGGACCTAAAATCTGTCCATTCCTAAAAATCAGAAAATTGTGAAAACTAGAAATATAGTAGTCTGAAAATAGATGCTCTTTATCAATGGAGAAGAATTTGACATCATTGAAGCAGGTGGAAGTTGTTGTTTTAGTAATACAAAATGCCCTTGCATTGTTCCTTGTTAGTAGTAAATGGTGACATATTGTTAATATTTGGAACCACATCAATCTTGATAATAAAAATTAAAGAGATGAACCCAGCAGGAACCTCTGAAGAGAGGTTTAATTACCAGCAGATTAACCATGGTATACAGTAACAATGGAAAAATTTATAACCATTACAAACCTGAAAACCAAACACGAATTCCAAAAGATCGAACATGTCTGCATCCCGTTTTCCAGATACTTTAAATCCAGCAGGAAGTCTAGGAAATTGTTCAGTATATCTGATTGAAGAAATTGCCCCTTTAACCTGAGATTATGAATAAACCTCACAAGTCAAAGAAACTACCATGCATAGCACGTAAATCCACGATGACATTACAGAAACCATGCAAACAAACATAAATGGATCTTTCAATGTTTGTAACTTCACCTTTTAAGTGATTATCAAAAACAAAAACATATCAAAGAAAGGTCACTGAAAAAGAAAGAGGGGGGAGGAGATACCACAAGTATTCTGAAGGATTCAACTTACTTCTGGGAAAATTCTGATAGGATTGGTTAATGATGGCGCTTCTAGCGGAACAATATTGTAAGGCGTCAATTCTCCGGATAATGTCGCACTTGACTTTTTTAGTTTTCTTAACTAATAAAACATATAAGACAGATGAAAAGTTATTTGCACAATCAGTTTGTTAAAGTAAGTATTATTAGAAGTTTGCCGAGTTCATGTAATAAAACTTTCAAGAGTCGAATAACGACAACAGATAGTCAAAAGAATTTTTATTTCTCAATGTCAACTATTAACCCGAAAAACTGAGTGGCTAAAAATTTCAAAACACATACCAATTCCTTAACAAGAATAAATTTAATTGTTAAAGTTTAAAACACTATCTTGAACAATTGAAAACCGGACTGCAGACTATGAATAATCAGCAAAGTTAATTTGCTTAATGACGAACATCTTAAAATTATGTAAAGGAGTACCTCCTCCGCTATGAGACCACCAACTCCACTGGGATCTGCATCCTTGCTAAGTGCCTCCATGACCTCCACTAAGGCACGTAATGTGGAAATTATCTTTTTCATTTCGGAGGATCGGAGTTCTAACCTAGAAGAACAAATCAATAAACAAAAATTAGACCATAGTAAAACATAATCTAGATAAGATATTCCAATAGTTATATTCAACATAAAATGGAAATATAAATGAGAGTCTTTCTTCGTTTTTAAGACAACAAACAATGATTTCACTACCTTGCACATCATGATAGCATATTAAAATTAACATATATAAGGTACGGAAAGTAAATGGACAGTTCATCTTCCAGCTTCAGAAACATGTATCAGTATTAGCTTATCATTTTGCAAATAAACATATGTTTATGTATTGCGCCTTCAACGCGGTGATTTATTAGTCACAAGACACTTACTACGTTGTAATTACCTGTGCGGAAAATGAAAGGCTAAAAGCTGACCTCATATCAACTTTAGCGACCAGGGAGGAAAATTAATATTTCAAGAACTTATTAAGGAAGCTATCAAGCAAAGGCTTTCATATTTATTTTCACTTTGTGATAAATTTTGATCAACATACATAGACCAAACATTGAATTTTCATGAACATGCAAAAGCATATCCTATGAAACAAGTTGATAATTTTAACCATGCAGAAAAACAACTCAGAGTTGTAATTTAAAATATGCATCAACATTTTAATAACGGATAAAAGAATAAATAACCGCTTAGAATTTGGGTTTGGACCTAACTCAAACTGTGAGGTTTGCTCGAGTCGAGGCTAATAAAGACTGCTTTAGCCATATCTCTAGTCTATGTGGGATCTGGACACACTCCTCACATCTGGAACTAGAATTCACGAGCATGGGCAACTGTTATCTTAATCAAATAATAACAACACATCATCATGCCTAGGACGCAACATTTTAGTTTGTACCTTTACTGGTGGGCCAAAAAAAACACATTTATCATAGGTTATAATATCATCCTAGGTTTGAGTCTAAGTCGTCCCCAACAAACTGGCTTAAATGGTGAGGATTGCCTACCCTTTATAAGCTTTTTTTTTAGTCCATTTCTCTAGTAGGATCACAACAACCTTCTAATTTCACTCAAGAAATAAATTACGTCATTGGAAACTTTAATTAGCTAAAAATTCATAAGTTGGACATACTCTCCCAGTGTAGAGCTAAAAATTCCAGACTCTTGCATTCTCTGTTCTTCTCTCTGAATGTCATCAACTCTATGTTGTTGCTTGTACCGTTGATAAAACTCCCACAGGTTTTCAATATCATGATTGCGATCAATTCGAACCCCTCCCTCTTTAGCAAGTTTTTGCTATAGAATTCAGTTAAATTAAAATCGTTAGCAGGTGAGCTGTTAAGCCCTTAAAATTCACATGAAAAAAATAAATAAATAATCAAATCACAGAAAAGATTTCCTAAACCTTCGGCAATGTAATCCTAAAAACTCGCTACAATTACCTTAATAACAGACATTAAACCGGTCTTGAATTGAAGAACTCCTCTACCATCACTTTTGGGATCGAGATTTTGAGCCATACTGTATGCCTGCTCACACACTGAAGGTCGAAAGTATAAGTTCGTATTCATACAAATAGAACAAACAAACACTGTGAACTTACTCACAGTTGACACATACTAAATGTATTATACAAGCATGCAATCAAATTATGATACCTTGAGATTTCTAAGGCATAAATTTAGCTATGAGTGATATCTATAGCAATTTAAATACACAAATTGAACAAAAATTCCAAACGCATATCACTGCAACACTGTATAGATCTAATATTCAAAAACAACTTCATCAACTACTGCATTTGTTACGCAGAGATAAATTTCGGAAATGAATTATGAATTCAAAGCTTACAGATCCTTGCGACGTTGGGATCCTCCGATTGAATATCATCTGCAGCTTGTAGAATCAAATCAACGTTCGTCGTTTGAGCGAGCGACGGCGGAACAGCGCCGGCGATTCCACTGGCGTGTCTAGCATGTCCTTGACCGGCATTTCTCAGCTGCTCCCTTTTCAACGTCGCTCGAACGAGCTTCTCCCAGTTATCGCGCGGCGGAGGCCGAACCATGGCGCCGGAACGAATCGGGAGACCTAGAAGCGCGTGGTTTTCACGAAGACGGTTACAGTTCTGTGGTGATGTGTGCGATGAGTGTGAGTGCGGTTTTGAATTAGAAGAAAAAGTCTCGTTGTTAGAGTCTTAAGGACTAAGGAGTAAGATTCTCTGAAGAAGAAACGCGGATCGATGGTAATGCCAAAGGTAATAGCAGATTGTAGTCGTGTTTTTATGCTAGCTTTTTTCTTTCGCTTTTGCCTTTGTCCTTTTTAGACAACAAAATTAAAAGAAATGGAAAGATGGAATTGAACGATACTTCAGTTATCTCTTTTGAACACGATCGCGTGTTTTTTTATTTTAAATTTCATTTTTTAAATAATAAATAAATGTAATATAGGAATTAAATTGAGATTTTTTGTTTAACTAAACTTTTTAACTTTGATATTATTTTTTTATTTCTTTTTGTGGAAAATTATATAGATGGTTTTATTTAAAAATAATAATATATCAACTTTATAGAGAGAGCACGGTGATTTTATGTATAAATTATAAAAGGAAAAAAGAAAGTGTTTAACACACTCGAATGAAAAATAAAAAAGATTGGTTTTTAAACAAAAATATAATGTGAGCAGTGAATAAAATGTTTAAAAAAAACACAAACGCTACTTGACGTAGCTTTTGAGAAACAAAAAACAAATTGACAAAGCATTTGAGGAAAAGTTATAAACTAATGAAAAAAACTTATCGTTAGCCACGTCTTATTATTTTAAGCAAGTTTGTAAGCTATTTCAATAAGTTTTTTTTAAAAGAAACCAGAAAAATACAAATTTATATCATTTTTGTTATATTTGTTTTTTTTTAAAGGATTTTTGTTATATTTGTTTGATATCGCTGAAAAAAATAAATATATTTTGTTATACTATGAAGATGCAAAATATTCATTATCTATACATATAATTTTAATCAAAATTTAATAAAAAAATACGTTTATAATTTATACGCATCAACGCAATAAAAAGAAAAGGCATGTATAAACAGAATGTCCGTCTAAGCGCTAGCAATCATAACGTATTTTACATGATATTTTTTTTTTGTCAAGTAGTCTAGTGGTTAAAGCTCACACAATTAAACTGTGGAGAAGTGGAGTGTCCGGGGTCGTGAGCCTAACTCAGTTGATGGGGATATTGCATATTATATACAGGGGTTGGGGTTCGAACCGCGCACACTTCACTTCTCCACAATTTAATTGTGTAAGCTCTAACCATTATGATACTTGACCAAAAAATATATATATCATGTAAAATACGTTATGATTGCTAGCGTTCAGACAAGCATTATGTTTATGTTTGTCTTCTCTTTTTATTGTGTTGATGTGTATAAATTATGAATGTGATTTTTATTAAATTTTGATTAAAATTATATGTATAGATAATGGATATTTTGCATTTTCATAGTGTAACAAAATATATTTATTTTTTTCAGCGATGTCAACAAATATAACAAAAATGATATAAATTTGTATTTTTCTGAAGGTTTAAATATGTAAAAGGTCCCTGTAATTTAGCGCAATTTTTGTTTTCGTCCCTGTAAAAAAATTTGTTCTAAAACAACCCTTGTATTGTCGTAACCTTTTGGAAATCGTCCCTGCCGTCAGGTTCCGTCAATAAAAACGTTTTGGTGGCTAATGGAGGCACACATGGCAGGTTATGAGTTGGCAAAAGCTGTTGAGGTGGCATGAGAGATGATAAGTAATGTTAATACAAGGACTAAAACCAAAAACGCAAATTTACATAGGGATGAAATTTAAAAACGTAAACATCAAATTTTGAATTTCAAAAACCAAACTTTCCATCTTCTTCCTCTAACTGTTCTTTGTTTCTTCTATCCCCCGAAACTTTCCCCAATCTCCCATAGCTTGCGCCCTTGAACAAAAAACTCATTTCATTCAACAATGTCTTCTCATTTCATTTCTCAATCATCATCAGAATGGGTTGCATATAGGTGAGCGAAAAAAATTACGAGGATTGTCGTGTGAATTCGATTGTCATGTGGATTGGGTTGCCATCCTTACGTTTTATGTGGGCCATTTACTCTAATTTGGTTTGGTTATATTTCAGCAGGTCATGAAAACACGGTAAGAGTTATTCACTCTTTCTTTCTGTCTCTACAGGATCCTTACGTTCCAAGCCCATCCCTCGCATTTGATAGTAGTACGTATAGAGACTAAACTAGTTACAATGAAGCAGGGGAGAATTTACACCAGAGAATAGAGACATCAACTAGACACAGATTATTCATTTCCATATGTTCACCACGGGCGCGTAGTCGATGCTAGTTGATGCAAATAATTCATTTCGTGTACAAGCTGCTAGTCCAGTAATTGATATACAAGAGGAAGGAATGTTACGATTTTGCTTGTCGCACTAAAGAATAAAAAATTCCATGCACTGCATAAACATGGAAGTTTTTATATTTTCAGATTAACCAGTAGGAAGAATCCTATCAGATAAGTAATCAATAGCTATGGACCAATGTATTGCTATTAAGTAACTCTATCCTCCAATTCACATGACAACCCAATTCACATTACAATCCTCATAATTTTTTTGCACCCACATATAGGCAACTCGTTTGATGGTGATTGATAAATGGAATGTGAAGACATTATTGAAGAAAATGGGTTTTTGGTTCAAGGACGCAAGCTATGGGAGATTGAGGAAAGTTTCAGAGGAACAAGAAACAAAGAACAGTTAGAGGAAGAAGATAGAAAGTTTGGTTTTTAAAATTCAAAATTTGATGTTTACGTTTTTTAATTTCATCCCTATGTAAATTTGTCTTTTTGGTTTTAGTCCTTGTATTAACACTACCTATCATCTCTCATGCCACCTCGGTAACTTTTGCCAACTCAAAACCTGTTGTGCGTGCCTCCGTTAGCCACCAAAGTGTTTTTGTTGACGGAACCTGACGACAGGGACGATTTCCAAAAGGTTACGAAAATACAAGGGTTGTTTTAGAACAAAAAAACTTTCAGGGACAAAACCAAAAATGCACTAAATTACATGGACCTTTTACATATTTAAGCCTTTTCTGAAAGATGTCAATAAAATAACATTATCATGGTCAAATTTGTTTAATAGTATAATTAGAAGTGAAAAAGTCTTTGTATATAGTATAAATATATACATGAGGCAATGCCCACTGATATTGATGTATGGATGATTAAACCATCTATACTATAACAAAATAAAGAGAAATTTATACCAGTTATACAAAAAATCTACTAAAAAAAGGTCATTTTCAAACGGTTTTCGGACGAAATTTACGAACATTTTCCACGGGTTTCGGGCGGAATTATGTTTTCAGACAGAATTTTGACAGACAGGGCATTGTCCGAAAAACTTGCGTCACAGATAATAGTTTCGTCCCAAATTTCATCCGAAATATATTTCAGACAAATTTCGCATGGTTTTCACGCGAACTCTAAAATTTAAGTTTGTGGGATAATGGACTGAAATTCAAAGGAATTTCGAACGAAAGTAGGCTTAATTTCCTACGGAATTCAGTTAAAACTTCATACGATTTTCAGGCATATTTAAGTTAAATTTTCCCACAATTTTCAGACGGAATTAAGCTAACCATTATATCAACGATAACTTTTAAATTTCAATGTTGAACACTTTTGAAACAAAATTATGAGCTTATTTGCGAGAGTATTGCCTCAAAACTAATAATTTAATTTGCTTTAAATTCAAATTTGTAAAATTTATATTTAACAATACATACTAGATTCAAATAAAAATAAATAATAATTTAAGAGTAAACAAATGCTCATCGTTTGAAACAAAATTATACAAACTAGATTCATATACGTGATCAATGTTCTAGCGCAGTATATCACAAAATAACATTATTAAATTGTTCATTAGTCAATACTCAAAAGTAAAGTAACATAAATTTGAGTAATACTTTGTTCAAAAGATGACGTGCTCGAACACGAGACAAACAAACACACGCTCAAGTGCACCAGCAGGGACACTCATTTTGCAGATTTAGAGCGTTATTGTTTTTATTATTATCTACCATTCTTTTTTCTCTGTTCCTCCTCATACGGTGTCATCTTTTTCACAAGGTTGAGGCTCCAAACATACTCGAACTACAAGCATTACTGACAAACAGAACAAAACGATGTAAATAGCTAAGCATTATAGGATAAGAAAAAACTAGAAAAACAACTAGGCTTTATGCACAATGAAGACAATACAACTACGTTTAGGCTCTTTGCAGATCCTTCAATATATTAAGTGTACAAGTCCTTCAGTAACTATGTTTAGGCTTTGTTCATGTTATCTGTATTTCTATTACACGAGCTTAAAGAACTCTCCCTATGCGAATCCCAACACCAATACTTTGGCTTGAAACCATGCTTATACAAAACCACAATGCTTTCAAGTAGCAATATTAAAATCTGAAGAAAAAAAATCATAACAGGCTCAATCTAAAAAATTAATACGAACATTTCTATCAAGCATCAACCAAATAAACCACAGAGTTCAAGTGAGATACTAACTTATCTGTTCAAAACAACACCAATCAAAAAATTCTAAAAAATGTTCTACAAAAGGCTTAATTAGCAATGATTTATTGACCATAATTATAGATATAACCGCATAAGTTAAAAGTACCAACAACATCCAAAGTTGAAAGAAAAATGCACACCTTAAAACATGTAATATAATAAATTATCTTGCTACATAGAAGGGGTAGCTCAATGCTGACATCTACGTAGCAGACATCCTTTAAAAAAACAAAGAAGTAAACCTCGTATTTAAGTTGTAGGTGTGTGCAAGTGTCTGACTCGTGTCCGTGTATGATACTCATTAGACGTCGAGACATGTGTCTATGTCTTTGTGTTGGTTTTGTGCATGTGTGTGTATGTCATTGTTTTATAAATGTCAACAAGATTGTGTCTAGTCCATGTACAATTATAAGTAAAAAGGAAAACACTCAATATATCATGAAAATGCATGCAGTAACCAGAACACACACACTTCAGGAAGATTCATGTATCTTTCTATACAGAGTAATGCAATAAAGTAACACAATCGTTGATTTGAAATAATGAAGTCATTAAATTGAAATTCATAATCTTAGCATACTGTCATATTTTACTACCGTAAGAAGTTCGAACAATGTTATTGGGATAAGTGCAGACAATGTCATGCAACAACAATGCTATATCAAACGAATTTCTATTCATGAACTGAATCGTGAAGCACATGTTATGGTCATATAAAAATCCAAAACCAATTTACTTTGATGTTCTGGTCAAATAACTATATATTGTTACTCGTTAATTTTGACAACTATTAGTATCATGGTGTAGCAGATAATAAACTTATTTAAACTATATGGATTTACAACTGATAATTTTCAAAGTAACTCTTTTGTTTGTACATATCTAGAGAAAAATAAAAGAATGCAAACAACTAAATATAAAAAATCCAAAACTTAAACTAGTTTTATATAAATCAAATCAACATAAATCACTGGCAGGTATATGAGTGATGGCTCGCTAGCAGGTTTACGGTTAATATCATTCAAACATGAAACATCGTTTAAGCAAATTTATCATAAAACACTTTATAGTACAATTGCAAAATCAGTAGAAAACAACTCTTATCAGCAGTATTTCAATGTAACAAGTTACCCAACAATGAATCTTTCTAACACGCAGAACCTTGAAGATCCTTTCCTTCATTTTTAGACAATCCAGTCAATCTAAGATTAAATTAGAAAATACGTGTACTAAAATCAAAGATTAAGCTTTAAGGCCAAACGTGTTAAAAAAACACTCGTTGTTTAGTCTAGAAAATTTGTCGCAACTTATTCATTTATGGGAAATAAGGAAGTCTCTTCCCATAAACCCATTTTGCCGGAGAACATGGGTAAACCGTAGACGGTAATTTTTTATATAAGAGACAATAACAGTGTCCCTGCCTTGTGTAAACCCCTGTGCAAAACAAACACACTACCACAACAATATGAGCGCTTCCTATCTTTTAATCAATCGTTTTTTTAAAGACAAAGTTACATTAAAGCCTTTACGTCGAGCACATATATTACATAGGAAACACCAATCCAACAATAAAAAGCGATACACAGCCAACATATCTCTAACAAAAATTGGCATAACACCAATGTACACCAAAATGACAAGAAATGGACACCCTTAACTAACTAGATGACATTAATTCTTGCAATTTCATGATGACATGTGATTCATATTGTTGCATCGGCATATCAGTTGCTCCTCTTATAGACTTAAAGACTTCGTAATTTGATAAATACACATAAGTTATTGTCTAATATCAGTATCAATAAGTTAGTAGAAAACGTATCAATCACATATTAGACAATGTCAATCAGAAAGATACTCACAAAGCTACTGTAATCGCATCTTTACGAGAACTTCTCATCTCGTTCCTCTAACTTATATTATATTCCATGATTTAATAAGTTATTATAACCAATCAACAAACAACTAACTTAAATATACACTTCAAACCTATCTAGGTTCTGGTAACAACAAAATAAGCAAACCTTAAGACACGCAAGAGTGTAGATCGCAAGACCACTCAAACTGGAAGACAACATAGTCGCCGCCGATTGTTCGTAGCTTCGTTTTCCTTTCTTCACTGTTGAATTCGAATACGGATTCAAATAAACCTAAACACAAAATGGAAACAATGGTAAAAAAAAATGAGAACATAAATACCCGCATTTGATTTCATAGATGAGAACACAGAAAAACGATTTTGGATTTGAATAACAAAATAAATGACCCATATTTAGAGAATACAAAAACTACCAGATTTAATGAACATGAACAAACATGATGAGGAGAGGAACAAACCTGATAAGATGAGAACAATAACAATGAGATTCGATTTCAGGATCTGGAACAACACTATGAGAAGAACAGAAATAGAAACAACACGGTGGGAACCGAAAGTATGGAACTTCGCTAATGAGATTCGATTTCATTCATGATAAGTTTCAATTTCATTATGATTGATTTTGATTTCAATGAAAAATGAGGAAAGGGGGAAATTTTGTTGTTGTGTTTAGGATCAGTGTTCTTTTTGGATTCAAGTGAAAAGAGGGAAAAAAATGGAAGGGGGTAATATTAGAGTTTAATTTTGATGAAAAGATGCAGAGAGAAATTCATTGAAGAGGGAAATTTTTGGCTTTCAGTATTTATGAAAATACCAAACAAAATTTTTTAGTTGACCTTCTCAAATGAATCCGTTCTTCAAGCTTTGTAGTAAGGGTGTTCGTGGTGTGATTTGGTTTGATTTTGAGTTTAAAAGTCATCTGAACCGCAACATAAAAAAGCATGCGGTTTGGTTTAGTTTGGTTGGCTTTTTAAATGAAAACCTAACCAAACCAACCTAATGTGGTTTTAGATTGGTTCGATTGTTACGGTTTTTTGCAAGACAATACAAATTTTTGTTTTCAATGTTAAAGTTAAGCTAAAAGTTAAAAACTACTTATTTTCAACAATATTTCAGATTTGATCTAACATTACAATTTTATTTTCATTCTCCCATCAACATAGAACAAATTCAAAACATGGACAAAAAAACAATTCTCTTCGGTCAGAAATGCAAAAGTCTATGATTTTATCATTCTCTTAAAGTTCACATTGAGTTTCTATACAGGATATATCTAGCATAAACTTATATGCAAAAGTGCAAGTATAATTAAATTAAAACACATAAATACAATTTTAAAATCAAAAGCATAGAAAAAATTTCACAGGAGAAACAATAAGTCTTAGTAAAAAAAGAAGAAGAGAAAAACATGTCATTCTATAAATTTTTCTCATTGAATTTTTGGGAGTATTACGTTTGTGACCTAAGTTTAATTGGTGTTTATCTTATGTTGTGGTTTGGTTCGGTTGCTAAAATAAAAACCGCAAACCGAACCAAACCATGCAGTTGAGTAAAAATATGGTCTGAATACATTCGAACAAAATGCGGTTTTTGCGATTTTTGTTTTGGATTGGTTCAGTTTGCGATTTTTCTATTGAGTTGATTCGGTTTTGAACGCCTCTAATTTGTAGGTTTAATAATAATAAAATAAAAATATTGGTCGTATGAAATTCGTTTCAATATTTCACACGGTTTTGGGACGGATTTGTTTTCATAACGAAATTCGTGGGAAAAATCTTGTTTGACAAGTTTTAAAAACTTCACACGAGTTTCGGACGGATTTGAGATAAAAAAAATCTCCTTTAAAACTGTCTCAAATCTGTCTGAAAAATTAAAACGAAATATTATTCGTCTGAAAACACTATTTTTTTAGTACTACATTAGCAAAATGAAAATGAATATAAAAATTAATGTGAAAATAAGAACATGCACACTAATATATAAGATCATGTCCATACTACAACTGTACACATCAATACATAATGACCTTGAAGCGATAAATGAGCGATTAATTTTCATTTTCTATGGCACATGAAATAAAGGGAAAGATGATAACTGATG
>Ga0315914_1008734_pt1 | contig 13358 bp, 9 predicted proteins | sample MpolenodulesMG_FD_203920 | JGI IMG/M metagenome (GOLD analysis project Ga0315914, IMG submission 203920) | Medicago polymorpha root nodule microbial communities from Los Angeles, California, United States - elongated nodules | ecosystem: Host-associated > Plants > Roots > Nodule | place: USA...
TATTATTCATTTCATATTTTTCTAACACCTAACATATATAACAAATCCCTCAAACAAAAATAACACATATATAACAATAATATCTATAACAAACTTGTACGATAACACGTGTATTTGGCTAGTTGCCTTGAAAAGAATGCATGTTGCAAGATGTTTAAAGAATTATATGACTGGCTATCAACGAAAATAATTTTTTTTGTTTTGTTGAAAGATCAATGAAAATAGTTAGAAGCCTAGAACCTTGCAGGCTTTGATAATGTCTTTGAATTTTAAAATTTTCTTCTGTTCATTCTTTATATTTTAAGGAGATAGGGCAAGACAAAGAAATGGTCCTAAAATACATATATAGACCTTATGCATTTTTTTTATTAAATTAAATATTTCAACAAAAATACAAATCAAAGTATAAAACGAATAATTAATATTTTCTGTTTTTGTGCTTTTTTAAAGTAAAATTAGAGTGCAAATCCATCCCATGTCCCAATAATCCAAAACATCATAACTATGTTGGAACAACTGATTTTGTACAAAAAATTGAATTGGCCGGAAAATATTGGGATACTTCATACAAATTTATTGTGCTTGTACAACATTTTTTTAGGGGACCATTGTACAACATTTGTTAAAAATCAGTTGTGCAAGGTATGATTTAACTTTAAAATATTTAATTCTCCTTTATTATTGAATGCGTATTATAAACTTTACCCCAAAGTTGATTGTGGTGATTATTCATTTGAAGTTGATTATGAGAGGTTAATATTATCAAATTGTTACAACTCAGCATATCAAACTATGATTAACAAAATGTCACATCTAGCTAATTTTATTGTTCAAAATATTGTTTATTATATTACACAGAGTTTATCACCTACTTGTCACGACTCATATGTTTTTTTTAAAGTTAAAATAGCTCATCCCAATTGATACAGGGAGAACCGAACATGAGACCCCATATGTCTTAAACGTTATAGATTAATAAAATGTCGCATTTCAACATGATTTAGCATCTGTTTGGATTGACTTATTTTTAAGCTTATGCAAGATAGCTTATGCAAATAAATAAGTTTTTATCTATTATTCATAAACTTGTCAATGTAGTATATGAAAAAACAGCTTATGAAGATACAATTTTCATCAGTGAGAAATCAAGTCAAGCCAAACGAGCCCTTAATAACATAAACCTAAAAAATCAAAACATAAATATGCAAGGTAAAAGATTTGGTTTTTAGTCTAGAGTCTAGACTATCTCCTCTCCGGTGTGTTCTTCAGGAGTTCTCGGTGTTTTCTTTGAGGAGTTGGTTTTTGTTATTAGGGGCTTTCTTTAATTTGCAGACTATTCAATAGTTTCTAATATCGGAAGGAAAAAAAAAACTTAAACACGGACCAAATAAATGAGTTTATACACACTCAAGATTTGACGAATTATTCTTCACAATTGTATGCAAAGGATGCCTAATTTAAAAAATAATAATAAATAATTAACCCCCTTATGCGGTGGTGGGCTTCCTTTATTATTTTACCCTTTTGTTATATGTATTGTGCTTTTACCAAAAATAACAAAATTAAACATGGAAACAATGACACACATAGTATAAATAATCACTATAAATTACCTTTTTGTGATTTTTATTGTTGACAATTTCGAAAACCTCACTCACTCTAAAGGTGTCAACAATAGATTAGGAGTTCTAGTAAAAGAAACAATAGATCACGTGTTTTGATTTGTTAATCATTAGAAATAACAAATCAATTTGCGGAAGCGTACCTGAACATTTGTAAATGATTATTAGCTAGTGTAATTCTTGCGGCCAACATTAGTATAGTATTCAGAGAGTTGGTCCATGCCATGAAATTGAATGAAACCAAAAGAAATAACTACTACAAATTGAACATTTAATAACTAGTGCAAATCTCAGTGTTAGGGTTAATGGGCAATGTGATTGGATCATTTAACTAACATTCATAAACGTATAAAACACATTAAGAGCAAGTTATAATCGAATAAAATCAAATAGAGTAACTTTATTCAAAAGTACCGATTGATTACGTTCAAACAGTTGCAGAGAGGGTAATCCCAATGACCTAACCCTAGGATATTAGCTACTCAGATTATTCTAAACATAAACCAAAAAACATGTAAAGAAATACATGATATGTGATCAACGTGGTTCAATTCCTCGCCTCTAGGATGCCTCTGGTCGTTGGTAGCCTTCCAAAATCGTGATTTCACCTTTCTCCCGTTGTTAGACGTTTTTTTTTTCAAGTGAGGCAAGGCTTCTATATTTATAGGCGTGTAAAACCCTAATTTTTTGGAACAATACGTGTACGACACACACCAGCTCCTACTCTAGGCGTCTTGGGCAGTAGCGATCTGATCTACTTTGCTTCTCTTCATGATGGTGTGACATGTGGCTCATAGCATGTGTCGTGTCTTAATCAGCAAGTGACTCCTCTATATTTATTCATGCCTTGTTTCATTTTGCCTGGCCGAAACATTCGTAATAATTATACTCCAAGAAATCATCCACGAAGTTGTTTGGTTTGTGTTATTTGGCATGTTTCAATGATCTTGCATGTAGTGTAGATGCTTATTTGGATTTGTTCCAGTGTAGATTAATGTTAAGGGTCACAAAAATGGTATTCGGAAATGAGTTAGAATGTATATTATCTATAACTAATAATGAATACGTACAAGTAAGAATGATAGTTCTTGATGTTGATATATGTAAGTATAGAGGATATGTGAGCCTTTTGGAATCATTCTAAACAAACAAAAGTCATTCTCTTGAAGATCATCAACAAACTAATTTAATCCAAAATCAATCAATAATGTAAACAGATAGTACTTTCTAAAGTGGAGAACAAACTAACAAGCACATTCTAGTTTATTGCTCAAAATCAAGTCACCCATAAAATGGTAGCTGAAATCACTACGATTTAGTAACAGTTTAAAATTGTAACTATATCCAAAAACAAATTTTACTATTTAGATTTTGTAACATTATTTGATAAATGTTAGGTAAAGTTCGTGTTATCCAATGGTTTTAGTAACCCTCGAGAGTCTTATTAGTAACAATTAAAAATTGTTACCTTTTTTAGTATCTAATTCGTAGCCAATCTCTAGCAATCAAATTTAGATGTAATTTTTTTATCTAATTCTAGGCATAAATGTTACTAAATGTTAAATAGAATTTTAGTTAACTCTGTTGGGATAAACAAGAACAAAGGTGTATTAATTGGATGGTTACTAAATGTTAAATATCATATCATATCATTATGCTAATCTTTTGGTGGCCATTTGTAAATTTTTGGCGAAGAATGGAACATTACATTGCATCGTTATATTTTTTTGGGCCAAGCCTCTGTGCAATTTGTGGTTTTTGAAAACTATTCTCCGGTGATGATGTGAATGTTAGTGAAGAATTATTGAGTTTGGATGAGAAGTTCCTCCAATATTGTAGAGTCGGATCGTTATCGTTAATTTAAGTACCTTGGTCTACCTGTCGGGGTAAACCCTCGTAGGGAGAAAACCTGGAAGCCCCTATTAGATCATATATCTCTAGGAGGCTGAACTCTGGGAAATGATATTAACTCTAGGATCCTAATTAATATGTTGGGGTAGAAGCAACAGAAAAGTAAAGATTAATGTTTACCTTGGTGTCGATTTTGTCAAAAAAATTTGGATGCCAAAACTAAGGTTTTGAACCATGAATTTGTTCAGATAAAAAAGACATGTGTCATCTCATATAAGCGCTTTTATTTTAAAATGAATAATTAAGTCAAGTCTTCAAATAAAAACAATAATAATAATAATTTGGTCAAATAACCTAGAGGTTAGAAATTCACGCCTTAGTGAATAACTCGGAAATCGGAGTGTTTAGATATATAGTGCGATGTCTCAACTGAGACAAGTTGACTAGGATTATAAAAACATTTTTACTGGCATCAAGTAATAATTTCTCCATCGTAAAGAAAAAGTAATAATTTGCCTAAAAACTATCCTAAAAATAATGGAAAAAAAACGACCTTATCTTGAGCACGTTAAACTAAATGAATGAATACCAAACTTACCAAAATTTGCGATACTTATCCTGTGGAGTTTGTTATGGCCTTGCGGGAACATCTTTATATTGCTACTCAAATAATTAGTCATTAACCTAATTGACTCAAGTGCTGCCAAAGAAGGGAAGATCAAGTGATTATTGATTACGATGGAAGAAAAATTGAAGTCCTCTACTCCATTTAATCCAAGGTACTAAATCTCTTAAATATTTTATTTTTTAATTCTACTCTTCCTTTACTTTCAGGGTACTCTTTTAAGAAATTATTCATTGAAAAACCTTTATACTATCCATAGTTCTCCTTAGTATTTCCCTCTCTCTGTATATGCAAATCGAGAAAGCTATATAGAGATGTATATCTCATGCATATATGTATATCTCATGCATTGTTATTATTTGTGACAGTGAAAAAAGCATGAAACATCGAGTGATTGAGATGGAAGAATTTAAATCCTCTAATCCAGTTAACCTAAGGTAATCAATCCCTTTAATTTACCTTCATACAATATTTACTATTCTTTGTGTCTTTTAATTTCTTTAGGTTTTATTTGGGAGTTGGGTTTTGAAGGGGAGGAGAAGGAAGGAAAGACTTATGAAGAGGTAAACCCTTGTTTGGGAGATTTAAAATCAGGGAAAGATTTTGGAGGGCTTTGAGCTTCATTTGTCCAATTTTAAAGTTTCCTTAATCTCGGGTGTTTTGGAGAGTTAAACATACAAATTGACAATTTTGTCTTCATAATAGTTCAAAATTCCAATTAAGGACAATATTGATTTGTAAAAAAAAAAAAAAAAAACAGTATAATTATCACATAAGCGGAAGGTTTTCCCTCCTTTCTCTCTTCCCTTCTTTCCCTTCCCCTTCCTAAGCCTTTCATTCCCCTCTCCTCCAAACTCGCAAACAAAACCTGCCTTAGCTTTGTTTGCGAGTTTTGAGTGGAGGTGAAGGCTTTGTGAGGTAGAAAATATGAGGGAAAATGGAGAACTTTTTCAAATTTTCTAAAAGAATGGTGTTTTAGAGAATGATAAATTAATGCTTACTACATTTTTTATTGTAATAATAATACAATTAAATTTGAAGAATTCATATATACCCTTCAAGACTCTCCCATCTCATTTTCCTCTATTTCTTCAACTGCTTATCCCTTTTTCTTTTTTTTTCAAATCTTCCCTTCTAAACTCGCAAACAAAGTCTTAGATTACAATGTATGTATCTAACTATCTCATTAATATCTCATGCATATATGTATATCATGCATTGTTATTATTTGTGATAGTGAAAAAAGCATGAAACATCAAGTGACTGAGATGGAAGAATCTAAATCCTCTGATCCAGTAAACCCAAGGTACTGAATCCCTTTAATTTACCTTCATACAATATCTACTATTCTTTGTGTCTTTTAATTTCTTTAGACTTTGTTTGGGAGTTTTTGGAGGGGATGAGAGGGGAAGGAAAGACTTATGGAAAGGTAAATCCTTACTTGGGAGATTTAAAAAACAGGAAAAGATTTTGGGAGGTTTTGAAGGTTTCATTTGTCCAATTTTAAAGTTCATTTAGGTAAAATAGTAAAATTATCACATAAGTCCTCATTCTCCTTTCCTTGGTTTCTTTAAAGCTCAAACAAGGGGAAGACTTTCCCTCCTTTCTCCCTTCCCTCCTTTCCCTTCCCCTCCTAAGCCTTTAAGTGAAGGTTTTGGGAGGTAGAAAATATGAGGGAAAATGGAGACATTTTTCACATTTTTTATAAGATTGGTTTTTTAGAGAATGATAAATTAATGCATATGATTACTACATTTTTTATTTTAAAAATAATATAACAACACAAAGTAAATTTGAAGAATTCATATAAACCCTCCCCTCCTATTTTCCTCTGTGCCTTCAACTTGCTTATTCCTTTTTTCCCAAGTCTTCCCCTCCCTTCCCCTCTAAACTCGTAAACAAAGTCTTAGGTTACACAACAAAAATCAATGTATGTATCTAACTATCTCATTAATATATAGGTACATGACCAGCAACGATGAGAGCTTTAAGCAAGTAGTTGTGGACACAATGACATCATCCATGCTTTTGATTATCTTCTTAGCCCTAAAGAAGACATCATTTGGTGGTGAATTCTTGGCACAACATGACACTATAGTGATGCTCTCACTCTGTGTTCTTGCTTTAGTTTTTCACAAAACACTACTTATTACACTACAACATCGTTCCAACAACATCAACAACAACAACGATATCTTTGAAATCATATGCAGTCTGTTGGTATCAATAGTGACATCAATTGTAGAAGTCTGGGTTGTTTCACACACCGCTGCTGCGATCATCACTTTTATCCTATCGTGCATCACATTTTCATGGTTTGTCGTCTTTAACGGGGAAGTCGTCTTTAACTGGGAAGAGATCGCTACTAAAAATGTAACAAAGACATCGAAAGAATATAATAATTGTTTTGCTCTGGTAGTTGTCCTTCTTTACTACACATTTCTTATACTGCTAATTGTTTAAGTTAGTTTAGTTTTTTTAATTTTGGTACAATGTTCTAGACTTCATGTCAGTAGGTCCAAAGAATTCACCACTAATCACCATTATGAATGTATTTCAATGTTTCTACCTAACTCCTTAGAGGGTAAATAGTATTAAAACAATTTTGAAGGTATAAATTGGCTTATATTGTGGTTTGTCATTGAAAGAAATGGGACATGTACGAAAGATCGTAGTGGTTTAGCATAGGATATTATGAACGTAAAGGGTTGCTTGTAAAAGACTCTAGCTACCAATAAAGTTGTCTCAATGTGTATATGTACGACCAATAAGTAAATAGAGAATGAATGCAAGCTCAGAAAATGAACAAATGATTAGATTACATTTCGCCAGAAAGAAAAAATATACAATGAAATTTATATAGATTTGAGCTTAAAGATCTTAGTGATCATAATTTAGTGAAGGTTATACTAGAGAGCACATGAGATTCTTTTCTTCTTTCTTCCTATCAATTATTCCTTTGAACTGTTGAGCGATGCATTTCACATTTATCCACCTGAGGTAATCTGAAACTTTTTATGAATTTTTATATATCATGGAGTGTGACTAAATTGAAAAATCTAAAATAACAGGCAACATTAACTTAATTAAAACAAAGTGATTGTCGCCAAGGTTTTAAATATGGGTCGGTAACTGCGAAAATGGTCGCGACAAAAAGGTATATGTAGCCATCGATACCGTTTTTACCTGTTTTCAGGGTGAGATGAAAAATCACACTGAACCGACCATTACGACCATGACAGAAAGCCGATACAACCTTAAAACTCCATTACGAATGCGACACACCATTACCGAAGCGAAAAACACTACACCTTTCATAAGGAAAAATAGATAATGGGAGATTGTGATGAGCCAATAGTATCTCATATTCCTTTTATCGCCTATTTTCGTGTTGTATAGTGTTGTAATATATAAAATAATAGCTCAATTTTAGTTATTATACATTATATGATAGAATAAATGATTTAATAATATTTGTGAATTGTTGTGATTAATTCACACCACAATGACCGCAATCTGTAACGCAACATCCGTAACGGCCGAAATCACGACAACCTTAACGCGACCGCGACCGTTGTTTAAAACCTTGATTGTCACTCTCCATCACAATTATTCAAAAAGTAAAACTATATAAAGCATGCCTTCCTTCGCCATACATGCATGATTCAGCTCCTTCATCGACCAAGAGTAATTCTTCAAGCTTGCAACCGACAATATCATCATTATCCATCTCGGTTGGTTAATTGATGACGGAGAATAAGTGAGAAATTTGGAGTTTTGGAGTTTTGGAGTTCTAACTTTAGTGTGTGTGTGTGTGTGTCTATATTAAACAAAAGTAACAAAACCCCTTTCTCTCTCTAAAAACATTTTTCTCAGACTTCTCTCTAGGAAACTTTTCTCGTCGCGTCCTCCCTACTATACCAAATCATCTCCATCCAAGATGTAGATTGCAAGCGTGGTGGTTCGACAAGGAGCTCCCTCCTCCGCTCCACTATTTCTTCCAGTCGAAGTAGCTGGATGTTCTTCCGGAGTCTGACGACCTCCGCATTATTTCTCCGTCGTCGTCCTCTTGTGCTGGCGACAGGTTGCAAAGGACGTCGCTATTGGTTCCTTTTGTCTTTTGGATTTTTTTGTTGTTGATTTGGTTTTGTCAAGTTTTGGAGTGGGTGGGTACTGTGTTGGCTCTCGCAGCTTTGGTGGTTTCAAGGTTGTTGGTGGTGCCTTCAGTCGTGGTTCCTCTGGTGTCGTTGTAGCCTCCTTTCCTCAATCGTTTGTCTTGTTTTTCTTGTCGTTTCCCAGATTTCGTCGTTCAACAACTGTTTTCAGCGGCCCTCCTTGTTCAGATCTTGTCGCCCTTCGTCATTTGTCAACAGTCAGCTCCATCGTCGCTTGTTGGGTGGTTGTTAACGAGCTTAGGTGTCCGTTTTTTCTGCTCAGCTTCGTGGGTTCGTCAGTTCGCCGGAGTCTTGGGGTTTGTTTTCTGGTTCGCGCCACCCCTATTTTGGTGGTCGAACTTCTTTCTTTTTGTTTTTTTTTCGTTTTTATGGTTGTTGTTGTTGTTGTTTTCCCTGTTGTGGTGGTTGTGTCGTGGGTGTCGGTTTGGTGTTGTTCGTGTTATGTTGTTCGTGTTGTTGGTGTCGTTTGCGTTGTAGTGTTGTTCGTGTTAATGGCTAGGAGGATTTGAAAAGCATTATGGCATTAAGATTTCCAAGCATCTTTTCTCGTGCATCTTGGAGGTAACATTGGTGTGGTTCCTTAATAGTTTTGTTTCATGTGTGTGACCTTGAGTCGCCAGATAATGCCCGAAAGGGTTTGGTGCATAAACGCTCTGTGTTCACGGTAGTAGTCATTCATGTACCTTCAGATCTTTTTGGGTCGTATTGGTGGGCTCTTGTTGCTTTTGGCTTGGTTGTTGTTTACTTTGGCGTTAGACGCCTTCTCCTTGTCACCGGCAGACGCCTGTTTACGATCTGGGTTGATTTTCTGCTTCAAACTGGCGTCGCTGCCTGTGTTTTGTTGTTGGGTTTCGTCTTCCTTTTGGTATGTTTTTGGGTTGTTGTCTGTTTCTTGGCGAGGTGGTTTGGCAGCGCAGTCTCTGCCTCTTTCGATGGTTTGTGGGTATATTCTCTGTGGTTGCTTCTTCGGAATGTTATGGTGATGATTGTTGTTTTCCTTGGAGACTTTCAACCTCGTTGTCTTGCTCTTGTGCTTGTTGAATCATGGTGTTGCAGGGGTGGTGGTGGTGGCGATGCGTAGTGGCGGTGTTGAAGTGTGGTGGTGGTGGGTGATGCTTAGGTGAGGAGGTGGGTGCTTTTGTGGCGGTTATTGTGGGTGATTCCTTTTGGAGACCGCCTTTGTTATTCGGATTCATATTCGTTGCCGCTACCTCTTGTTTGAGCTTTGGGTTGCTAAGGTGTTTAGGATGGTTTTGAGGGTGCATGTATTTCGAGGTGAGCATTTCTTCCTTTTTTATTGATGTTTGCACCACCGCAGCCTTGCTTTTTGTGTGTTGGATTTTGGTGGGCCGGTTACTTTTGATTCGAGATGGGAGTTGGTGTCTAGCTCCATTTGTTTGTTTGGCTACGGTCATTCTCCGGTGGACCGGAAGTAAGGGGTGCCCGTCTGGTTGGGTCTTGAAGTTTGTTGGGCCGATCGCTTTTGATTTGAAATCGGGAGTCAGCTCTTTAGCTCAAGTTTTGTTTTGGACTTTTATGGTGTTCTTTTGATGGACCAGAGGTTGTGAGGTGGTGGAAGCTGTTTGATCATTAGAATAATAGTTCAACTTAGAGGATACATATGGAGTGTTTCATTTAGAGGGGGTTATTTTGGGTTGAGTGGTGGCGATAGGTGGTCATGGATATCGTTTTTCAGTGGTGGTTTCGTGAAGGAGTCTGTTTTTAGGTGATGATGTTTATTTTGGTGAGTGTTGTCAAGTAGGGTTTGACTAGGTGTTTTGTGTGCAGGGGTTTTTATGGTGTTTATTTTTTGGATGTTCCGCCTTTGTACGGCGCCTTTTGTTTGTATTCTCTGTTTCATCGATTTTTGTTCGTCTTGAGCAGGGATCTGGTTTTTAATAATATTTGCTGATTAAAAAAATGGATCAATCATTAATCATTTTGTGTATAATTTTTAATATAATTATTACGAGAGTCAATTTAATTCTTACTAATTTAAGAAATTATTATTGATTGATAATGTCAAAACTAACCATTAAATTAAAGCAAATATAAAAAAGAAATGGTTCTATCTTTTTATTGCGTTAATGGTAAAAATTACAAGCAATGGTTTTTGTGAAATTATTTTGATTAAAATTATTTTGATTTTGAATAGAATATAAGTATTGATATTTTTCCCTTTCATATTGAAGCAAACTATATTTAAATATGATATTTTTAATGACACAAACAAATATATCTAATGACACTAATAATAAAACATTCTTATAGACCAATTTATTTAATTATATAATTGAAAGTTAAAAACCAATCAAGAATTATTCCGTTTATATACTGTATAGATTAAGAAATGTATAAAAAGAATTAGCCAATCACCTATTCGCACTTGAAGTTGCAGGTTAGAAATTTATGCATCTGAAAATTGTGAATAGAAAAAAATAAAAAAAAACACTTCAAGTTTAAATTATGTCCATCAATTTAGTAATTATGTCCATCAATTTAACGTCAAACAAATCTCCGAATTATATCCCCTTTACCAACTAACCCTTAATTATACCCACATTGTTCCTTATTATGGACATTTTTTAAAAAAGAAATTATTAATACATATATAAATCCGTAGAAAGTAACTCATTTGGGGTTGACCTAGTAGTTGGCTTGGAATCTTGGAGTTTGCTCCTCCAAAGGTATCAGGTTCGATTCCCTCTGGTACCAATTTCGATGGGCTAAGTCCATACAGAGCTTGCTTTGGCTTTAAACGGGCCCCCGCAAGTGGGCGGTGAGATTGGTCCCCTCGGATTAGTCGGTTCTTGGATAGGATACCGAATTTAAAAATAAAAAAACGTAGAAAGTATGTATTTAAGGACAAAAAATGTGTATAGATGGTTTTATAATTAAGGACAGAAGAAATATCATCTACCAACAAATAATTCGGGAATTATATCTGTTATCGTCAGCTGGGGTTTGGTCAACGACTCAACGTCGTCAAAGCATGTGTGTACAGTGCATAGTCAATGTGTTCCAATGTGTTTACATCGCTATTGTTGTGTTTTTTATCGCTTTTTGTTGTTGGTTTTCATCATATCTTCTCTATTGAGACATGTGGTTATTACACACTAAGCATATAGATGAGAACATTGATACCAAGAATAATAACTTGCACTGCAAGTAACTCTGTATACACTATTAAACTGTACTTTCTATTAGTGTAGTACAATTAGATTAAGTGTAGTACAATTACATTGCCTATATATACATACTGATTGTATTCCTCTTACACAATAATGATGAATCACTTTCCTTTTCTATTATGAAATTCCTCTTCTTACACAATAATGATGAATCACTTTCCTTTTCTATTATTTCATAATAGTGGTTTTCATCAGGAAAAAAAAAACACCATGAAACCAATAATGGTGACCAAGAGCTTGATTTCTTTCTTACCTTGTCCTATGGTGTTGCCAAATCACTAAATGTCCCCCAACCATCAACTCTTACTATTCCAAGTCTCTTTCTGGTCAATCATTGTCCACCGCCTCTAAATATGACATCTAGGATTCAACAACAATCGTATAGAGGATCTCCAAGCTCCCTCTTAAAAAGTCGTCATGGAAACTTTGTGTTTTGGTGACTCCACCACTTCTTGGTTTGAAGATCTAATAATTGTTTGCATTGAAGATGTTATAAATAATGATCACTTGCGAAAACCTAGGTATTGGAGTGGTATCTGGAGATTGAAAGTGCTTCCTAAAGTCAAAAATTTGGTGTGGAGAATCTGTAGAGACTGTTTTCCAACGCGGGTAAAGCTGCGAAGCAGGGGTGTCAATTGCCCATCAGCTTGTGTCATGTGTGAAGACCCCCATGAGGATATCTACCATATTCTTTTTCATTGTCAAGCAGCCATTGATGTATGGCTTGCAGCTAATGTTTGGCATTTGATCTCTCCATCACTGAACCAGTTTGATAATGCTCCAGATATAATCTTTAATTTGTTGCAAAAGGTGTCTTCAGCTCAGATTGAGATCATCGTCACTTTAATGTGGAGCATTTGGAAAGCTAGAAACCTCAAATTGTGGCAACAGGTGTCAGACTCGAGTGTTACAGTCTTGGAAAGAGCTAAACATCTTTTAGAAGGGTGGAGGAGTGCTAATCGTAGGCAAAATCTTACAAGTCAGAATAATATTTCTATTACTCCAAGCGCTTCTCAACATAACGGGGATGTAAATTTCAAATGGAGGAAACCCATGAGGGAAAGATACAAGTGCAATGTTGATGCCTCATTTTCAAATACCATCAATAAGGTAGGATTGGGAATGTGCATCCGAGACTCAGATGGGAACCATGTCCGCTCAAAAACCATGTGGTTTACTCCAGTTTGTTCTGTCGATGTAGGGGAGGCTCTGGGCTTACATCATGCAATTCGGTGGATATGTGAACTTAAACTTACAAATGTTGACTTCTAGGTTGACTCACAAAGAGCAGTGATGACACTAGGTCATATAGAACTTTTGTTATAGTTTTTATGTAATTTTGGTTGAGTTCAGGTGATTGTGCATGAGTTAGAAGCTGCAAAAAGACTGAAATTTTATGCTGAAACAAAGGAGAAATCGTGCTCCGATTTACAACATGAGGCTACGATTTGGCAGACCCTCCAGTTGAGTTTTGAGTTTAATGAAGCCACTGTTCTCCGATTTACAGCATCGAAGTACGATTTTAGCGTTTCTGGGAATTTTCCTATAAAAGGGAAGTTGTTTTCTGAAGGAAAGGGGGGGAATTTTGGAGAAAGAAACTGACCTTTGGAGCTGGAGATATGTAGAGAAGGTGGGAGACCATCAAAACTCATATCTGGTTACCAATTTCATGTAATGAATCCTTCTTTCATATTAGTTATTTGTGCTTTAGCCATGAGTAGCTAGATCCTTTGTGATTAGGTCAAGAGATGATTATGTTCTAACTCCTGTTTATGTAACCTGTAACTCTTAATCTTTATGAATGTCATTCTAGTTTATTCAGTATAAATCGTTCTTAATGCTTTTATGATTCTGACCCAATATAATTGATTCAAGAGTTTATATGACTATTGAC
>Ga0315914_1008736_pt1 | contig 13357 bp, 7 predicted proteins | sample MpolenodulesMG_FD_203920 | JGI IMG/M metagenome (GOLD analysis project Ga0315914, IMG submission 203920) | Medicago polymorpha root nodule microbial communities from Los Angeles, California, United States - elongated nodules | ecosystem: Host-associated > Plants > Roots > Nodule | place: USA...
GCAATTTAAAGTCTTTGTGGACCAAGTCTTTCTGAAGTTTTAAAATGATAAATCTTGTTTCTTAACTTGTATATTTGAGACACTTGTTAGAATAACTCATTTTATATATGTCAAAAATTGTAATATATTATAATAAGAAAAATACTAATAGTAACGGGTATGTTTGATGTGTTAAAGAATCAAATATAGTTTATTACATTGTAAGTTGTGAGTCAATTACTCAAAAGTTAAAAATTGTTACTTTCATTTTAAAACTTTTTTTTTTGGGTTCCTTAACCAATACCCTATAAATAATAATCATAAAAATAATAATAATAATAACAACAACAATAACAACAACAATAGGGATTATGGGTCCTCTCAATGAAAAAGGAAAGTTAAAAAATATATATATTAAACTAGGAGATAAATTGCTTAATTTAATAAATTCCAATGAAAAGTGCATGTACATCTAGAAATTATGGGTCCTCTGGGAAAACAAATTAGGAGAATGATAGAGATTGTCCGCGAAACATTAGTTAAACATCCAAAATAATGAACGTTACTTTTTAAGCCCCCTCAATATCTCTTAAGCCCCCTTAAAATTCCTTTTTTACCCTTATTCTATATATCTAAAAGATACTCCTGAATCATTTCGCTTGGTTCCGGGACATATGTTCCGGAGGTATGTTATTAGATTTTACCTGGTTCTGTAGTTATCTTCCGGAAATATTTTTTTGTTAAAGATATATACAGTATCTAAAAGGCCACGTAGAAGAGCATTGCTATTATTTATTCTATACACATTTCTCCTATAATATACTGCTGGCTATGCATTATACTGTTGGCTATGATATACTGCTGGCTATGCATTATATAGTATCCTACATAATGTAATTATAATGGTAATAAAATGTCATCAAACCATTTCTAAATCTTGGTTATATGGGGAAGTCAAATTCTTTTATACATTTTATAGTTATAAGAAACAAATTTTGCAGTCCTGAAGAAAAATGGAAATGGAAGAATCCAAAGACTTGTTTTGAGTGTACTTATGATCCAAACTTATTCCTTCTGGAGTACCGACTATAATACTCAAATTCATTCCCACATTTGAAAAGTTATAGGGTTAATTAATATTAGGAACAGTAGGAGTCTGTATTTGCTTGATGATATAATTGTATTCTCATCGTTTAGTTTGTTTTGCATCATTTTCATCCACATGCTTTATATTCAAATGTCTTTATATGTTTTTAATATGTTTTACATGTTTTCCTCCTGAAGATATATACCGGAGGTATAAAATATGGGGTAAAATGGGAATTTTGGGGGGCCTAAGAGATATGGAGGGGGCTTAAAAAGTAACCTTCCAAAATAATTATATATTTATTTTCTGATAAAAAAAACAACACCTTATATTTTTAACAAAGAATTTATATCTTTGGAGTCTTTAACCAATGTTGGGGATATCAGTTAAAAGACCCAAAAACTATTACGGGGTTAATTAAAATGCATTTGAACCATACAATTAATAGAAGATGCTTGATAGTCAGTCATCATCAGTTCATTTTGGACATAGAATTTGATGGAAATTAAACAGACTTTTTTGACCTATGTAACCCAAGTGGGAAACAAAAAATGGTGGGCTAGCTAGACATATTACATATACAAGCCGCATGCTTCATCCGTACATATGTGTTCTTTGATTCTTTCACACTATAATGCGCTAAAACAACGGAGAGTACTGTATGAGTATACTACTTCTGTTTGAACTTTGCCTTGTATTTGTCTTCAGATTCAGACTTCATGTAAACGAGATAGTAACTTTTTATTTGTGCGAAAATAAACGAGCTAAATTAAAGAACACCTTATTTTTATCCAAGTTCAATTTAAATGGGAAAATGCACCGACTGATAATGCCTGCATTTATTGACCTTATAAATGCATGCATGAGGATAGGATGAATAGTTGCAAACAAGTAAAGGTAGCATTCGGATCCTGAAATCAATTAATTCTGGCATGTATGTAATCAGTATAGGATTGTGTACATATCTGCCAGGTGTACGAATGTACGATCCTCCTATAAAACTTTGTATACAGACAACCATGTGGAGAATAGGGGAAAACAAACAAGGAAAGGAAAATTTTGTTAAAAAAAAAAATTAAATTTCTCACTTTTAATTACTCCACTAAAGATGAATATAAATGATATCATTGTTAAATTGAATTGCTCGTGTTTTTGTAAGACCTTACTCAAATGATAATATTGATATTGTTATATTAACTAAACACCTTCTCTAAGTTCATACTCGTGATTTTGAATTTATGTGTGCGAATTTTAAACGGTGTTTGGTACTTTGTCAATACATAAAAAAGAAATTATTGGATTCGATCATTCGACTCACCAAAATTATTAGTTCAACCAAGCCACGTGATTTCAAAACTGTGAAATAGACCAAGTGCATGCATGTTTGGTTCTACAATGGTAATAATTAATTTTAGTTAACAATAAGTTAAATGTATAATGTTTTATGTTTAGATACATTTTTATAAAAGTGAATTGAACAGTAAATTTCAATGTAAAAATATTAACAAAATTAATTCTACTCAAAACAACCAAACACATCAATCAAATTTGCACCTCAAGAATCAATTATGACTACGGACACAGAACCACATAGCTAGGTGGAAAGAAGTGAGGGGGAAAAACTCCCGGGGTGTTTGGCCACAATTTCTAAAAGCTACAAAATTGAGAGTTGGAAGGAATTTCTAAAAGCATTTGTTATTTTGACTCACAATTTCCAACATTGTATATCTTTGAGTGTGGACTCTTCCAAAAATTGGCGTATGCCGTTAATAGTGACGAGCTCACGGTATTCTTTAATAAAAGGCGAAAGAATAGTTTGCTTTGAACTAATCAGAGGGCTGCGTGAATTGAATGATGGAAGTCTTCATTTTATATTGTTAGCAATTTTATTTCACACATGCACTGGTCGATGCGGGCTTAACTCTTGTGTGGCCTCTGTTTCCACTTATAGTCTGTTTTGGAAGTTCTCCCCATCCACTCATTACTAATACTTTCTTACTTTCATATTTTTCAACAACAATAGTTATACAAATCCATATTCAAAATGAGGATCCAAATCCATAATAAACATGTATATGCTGTAAAAGTTTTTATATGTCTGAATAGAAGACTTCTAGTGAAATTTACAATTATTTGGCAATGACTAACTAAGATAACTTTATTACATGCTCATGCAATAAATAACAGCAATGGATGAAACCTAGCAATTAGAATCAGTAGATCATTATGAATGAGCCGGAAACACGCTTAACTCCTGAATCACATCCACCATGTTTGGTCTTTCATCGGGGCTCTCATGGATACATTGCATTCCAAGCTTTGTAAGTATGCTTGCTTCAGAATTAGAATATCTTCCCTTTAGATTTGTGTCGATGCAATCATCAAATTTGAAAGATTGAAATGCTGTCCGTATTGAACCACCTATCGCTGTCTTGCCGGATAAAACTTGAAGTACAATAACTCCAAATGCGTATATGTCACTCTTCTCGGTAAAGCGTCCCGTAGTAATGTATTCGGGAGCTAGGTATCCCATAGCAGCACTTACTTTTAGAGCCGAGAAAACAACATCGTCTGCAAGAAGCTTGGGAAGTCCCGCATCCATGATCAATGGATTAAAATCTTTGTCAAGAAGAACATTCTCCACTGATATATTTTGGTGTACTATTGTAGGTTTGCTTGCTTCATTGTTGTGCAGATATCCTATACCTGATCACAGTGGAATAGCAAGTATCAAACAGAAAGAAAATGGATATTAGGTTTAAATATGGTTTTAGTCCATACAAGTATAAAACTTCTTGCTTTTAGTTCCTGTAAAAACATATTTAGTGTTTATAATCCTTGCAAATATGGAATTTTTTTTAGCCTAAAGTCCTTACTTTTTCTAAGTTCCTGAAATATTTAGTCCCTCCAATACATACTATATAAAGACTAAAGTGAATATTACACATATATTGTAGAGACTAATTTCAACATGAAGGACTAAAAAAACAGCAAGGACAAACGTCCTTTCTACTATATGATTATATCTGAAATTTTGTCAGATGTAATTCAGTTTCAGAAAGGACATTGCTGGAACTTTTTTTGGAAACTTCTTTCATTTGTACCATGTATTTCTTAAGAAAATATCATCAATTATGAACAGCTTACCCTTTGCAATGCCCTTGATGATAGAAACCCTCTTGGACCAGTCAAGCAAAGGGCCACTTCTATCTTCTATGTCAAGAAATTGAGACAGGTCACCCATCATAGCAAAGTCGTTGATAAGGTAACATTCACCTCTACTACTTGAGCAACAGAAACCTCTTAGCTTGACAACGTTTTCATGTCTAAGTGAGGTTAATAAGCTCAATCCCTTTACAAATTCGGCTTCCTCAGTTTTGCAGCATGACATGTTAATGCTTGTAATAGCCACAAGAGATCCATCTCTGAGAACTCCCTTATACGTTGCTGAGAATTTGCTCTTACACAATAAATTCGCTTCTGAAAAATACTGTGTTGCAGATTCGACTTCATCTACATTAAACCTAAACTGGTTTAGATATTCATTGGATAATCCACCGGCATTTTGATCATCAGGCATTGGATAACATCCATTATAATAGTCAAGATTAACAAGTGTAGATGGACTTTTTCGGTATAACTCTTTAGGTTGCTGAGGACTGAGTTTCCCTTCAGAAGAGTTTGATGAAATCTTCTGCTTTCGACGGCGGTATTTGACGAATGTAAATAATCCAGCACCTATTATTGTGAGTATGATGATGGTTACAACACTTGCTGTGATGACACTTATAGGAACACTTCTTGATTTCGAGCAATGTGTCTGGTTACAATGCATTTGGAAATTCGCAGGCTCCGGGCGAGGCGTTGCAGGATTACTATTTTTGAGGTGGTCTTGATCCGAGGTATCAATGTTGCTGACGTTTAAATCTGGTTCTTTGTTGCAAGCTCTCAAAGTAGAAATCCCTACTCCACATAAACCTTGGTTGTTTGCCCCTTGGAATCCTTCCCCAAGTCTCTTCAATGCTTTAATTTCAATTTCAAAACAAAATGTTACTGCAGATTTAAACTATAATGCACAAGGAGGAATGCCAAAAAAATTGGAAAGTGAGGTGAGACATTAGGCGTACCAGAAGGAACAGTTCCCGTCAAAGAATTGTTTTGGATGTCTATAACTTCCAAATGTGCAATACTGGCTAGAGTTGCTGGAATAGCACCACTGAAATTGTTGAAGCTCAAATTTAGCCTGCTTAAGTTTTCCAAGTTCCCTAAGCTAAGAGGAATTTGACCAGTTAAATTGTTATATTGCAAAGCAAGAGTTGTAAGTTGCTTCAAGGAACCCATCTGTGTAGGTATATTCCCTACCAATTGATTATCTCCCAACTGAAGTACTGCATAAACAATTCAAAATCAATTTGTCACCACATAAGCAAACACACGCACCTTAAAAATTGAACATGGATGGATCAACATACACTCCTAACATGTTGGCTTATTGAAAACCCCTGAGCCCATCAAAAGGGTACATTGCACAAAAGACACGTGAGATTTCAAAATCTATTCAAATCCAACACAGCAATACACACTCTCACGTATAGTCAAGTCATGCACCAAAAGAAACACTCAACAGTTGTAAAAGTAACATTTCCACATGTCATTGAAAGCAGAAGTGCACTTTTTTTTCACTTAACAATAAAAGGTGTAAACTAGTACGCGAAAATTAAGTGAGCCATTAAGGTATCTTCTTTATCTACACATTAGCAGTGACTAATAAAGGTTTCGTTTTTGCGTAAGGATATATCTTTACGTTTACGCAATAGCAGAGATTAATTTCACGAGATAATTGATATCTATTTGAAGGATTTAACATCTTTAACGTATATTTATTCATAGGCACCGATCAATGATCAAATGCTTAATGGATTCCATGTATCAACTCTACTATTCATGCCACGCTATATATATGGTCTTGCTGACACTCACAAGTGCTTGAAAAATTAAACAACTGTTAACAACTTGATACTAAAAAACAGTACTATATACAATTATACATACATACCTTGGAGACTAGCCATGTTACCAATCTCAGAGGGAATTCTTCCAGAAAGACTGTTAACATCAAGATAGAGATCAACAAGTTCGGTAAGATTTGAAATCTGTGATGGTATCTCACCAGAAAGATTGTTATAATGCAAGTATAACCCTGACAAGCATTTGAGTTCAGCCACAGCTGAAGATAATGAACCAGAAAGTCCCTTTCCCTGCAAAGAGATATTAGCCACTTTCCAATGTTCATTGCAAGCAACTCCTTCAAATGAACCACTACATGGATTACCATCACTGATCCATGAGGTAAGAATCTTTCCCTCTGGATCAAGAGAGGCTTTCAAATCCATCAAAGCTCTTAGCTCTGCATTTCCATGAACAGTTTGTGAAGTTGTAAATGCAATGAAAAGAAACAAAGAAAAGAGGAGATGGAAGGAGTTCATTTCTGAATTATGAATTCTTGAACAAAAGCTAAAAAAAGAGAAACACCCTTTTTGAGGTTTTATGTTAAATAAGCTATTATCTTTGGTTTAAGGTTGTTGTGTAACATATTGTTGTTGATTAATGATTAATGATCACTACTTGTTAGAACTTTGTTTGAGACTTAATGGTGTGTGATTTTGTTAGTATGTGGAAAGATTTAGATAGAGAAAGTAAAAGGATAAGCATTTTTTCAAAAAAGAGGTGCATAATTAATTGAATTAACTTTATGAGTTGCTGACAGAAAGACAGAAAGTAGGTTTGGTTCACATTGCATTACTATTTCTTGACTTTGAGTAGGTTTTGGGGGGGAAATGATGGTGAGTTTATGATGACGACTTTGGTGTTGGGTGGGAATGGCTGCAAGTGCCACTCTTTGCGGAAAAGATTGGTGGAATTAGTTAATGCATGTATGGTGATGTGTCACATTGTGGACCTACATTCTTTGACTAGTACTAGTATTTGATCTCACTTTTCAATCATCAGTATCAATTTCATTGAGCTACTACTACTATTGTCTGTCTAGTCTAGCAGTTGTGTGTATGCATGGTTCTAGATTTTACTCCCTCTATTCTTTTTTTAATCTTTAATTAATATATAAAAAGGATATATAATTTTTTTCATTAAACTTTCCCATAAATAATTGAGGGTTCTAAATAGATTGCTAATTTGATTAGGGATATCTAACAACAAATTATTTGGTAAGACAAGCTCTATCAACTCCACCTTTCTTTTTAGTACCCAACAAATTACTACCATTCAAATCATTGATAACACCCCACAAATTTGTCTTAAGAATTCCATTATATTTTTTGAAAAATGATTGTTTTCTCTTGTATTTTGAAAAATAAAATTTGTATAACTATTTTGTGATAACTTATTATGATACTCTCTCTTACATTCTCATTGTGTTACTCTCGTTTTTCTTGTATGTTTGATTTTTATACCAATACTTACATTTCTTTATTTATATTTGATTATTTCATAAGTTGTTCTAAAATGGTTGTTTAAATAACATATTTTTATATTTATTGTCTTACTATTATTTTCCATGTGTGACATCGATGGGTCAAACATAAACTGAACTGATCAGTGATCACAGGTGCAGAGAGTAAATATAACTTGAGTTCCATAGTCCAACATTTCACTTGCTCACATAAATAATTAACCAGCAACCTACTCTATGCAGTATGCACCCGTCCCCACACACACTAATCTTTAAGAAGATTGCTTTTTTGACATTCATTGTGTCTTAGTGATACAAATAAATGACTAAAAAATTCAGCGGCAGTTAACTACTGATGAGGATATTTTAGTCTTTTATTTGTGTTTTTAAGAAATATTGAAAGTCAGGAAAAGCAATCGTCGATCCCTAACTTCCCTCTTTTTTAATGGGCTCAGGCCCAAATAATCAACCCTCTAAACTCAATAACCCAGTCCAAAAATTCAAAAAATCCTTAACGACGTCGTAAAACTCAATAATAAACTAAAAAACATTTTCAATTTATCTTTTCGATCTGAGATTCTGAGAAAGAGAGAGTGAAAAAGAAAGATCCTAAAAACATTTTCAATTTCATTTCATCTTCTTATAACATAAACAGAAAAAAGATAAAGAAAAAATCCCAAACCTGAAAACCCGAAATCAAACGAAAATGGGTAAGGATCTGAGCGACGATCAAATCTCATCGATGAAAGAAGCATTCACACTCTTCGACACCGACAACGACGGCAAGATCGCACCATCGGAGCTCGGAATCCTGATGCGTTCTCTCGGCGGTAACCCGACCCAAGCCCAACTCAAATCCATCGTCGCCGAAGAGAATCTAACCTCCCCTTTCGATTTCTCTCGATTCCTCGATCTCATGTCCAAACACATGAAACCTGAACCGTTCGATCGTCAACTAAGGGATGCGTTCAAAGTTCTCGATAAAGATGCCACTGGATTTGTTTCTGTGAATGAGCTTCGTCATATTTTGACGAGTATTGGTGAGAAGCTTGAGCCTGCTGAGTTTGATGAATGGATTAGGGAAGTTGATGTTGGCTCTGATGGGAAGATTCGTTATGAAGATTTCATCGCAAGAATGGTCGCCAAGTGAAGATGGATCCTGAAAATGCAATTGCTTTTTATATTTTTCTGGTGTTTCGGTATTTTCTCTCTTTAATTTGTGATGTTGTGTTTTGTTCAAGTGGATCAATGAATTAACGTAGTTTTGTTTGTTTATGATTTTAATTTTGTGTGAAACAGTTTGGATCAATGTTATGTAGCTAACCTTGGCTGTGGTTTTAGGAAATGTTTGGTTATTCAAATTGGATATTTGTTTGGGTTGATTTGTATGATGAGATCTGATTCTGAATATATGTGTATCTAATCCTTAATCCTTTGTTCCTTTTCGTATCAAGTTTGAATTTTGAGTGTTGTGAAATCTGGAAGTAAATGTCGTTGTTGCTATCTTCTTGAAATATCATCCTATTTACTGCATGTTTCGTATCACTTAGGGGTTTGCCCAAATCAAGGTGGCTCGCCGTGATTCTGACAAATTGTCTGTGATATAAAAAATGCAGTTAGTGTGGAATTGGGCACTATGTAAAATCTCCACTTGCTTGTTTGTTTTGTATTTATACTGGCTTTTCTTACTGAAGGACAGAAATGCATATAATTAGATGTAGACAAGATTATTCTTGATTAGGAAATATGTTATTGAAGTAATTTTATTACTCTAGAAGTTCTATTGAAGTTATATATGTTTCGAATTTTGATTGTTGTGAAACAAGGAAGTAAATGGTGGTGTTATTATTTACTAAATAATAATCAAACCTTATTTAGTGTGGAGTTGGGGACTATGTAAAATATCCTCTTGTCTGCATTTTTTGTATTTGGAGCTTGTTTTTCATCCCGAGGAAGAAGGAATACATTTAGTTCAATGTAGAAAAGATTTTTTTTGAAGAAGCTAAACTAGCCCATCCAATTGCACACTTCAAGGTCCCAAGCCAACACCACCAGACTGACCCAAATGGGTTTCAACGTAGAAAAGATTGTTCTTGAATAGGAAACAAAAATAGAAAATGTCATTGAAGTTATTTTATCAGTCTAGAATGACAAAGATGACAAATTTTTGTCGCTCATTAGCAGTTGAATGCTGGTTGTGTGTTTTCACCTGTGCAAGGTGTAACATATAGTAGGGAGCGGTTTGGATCGAATAGGATCAGAAGGATAAATGTTGCTTTAATTTAATATGCGCTTGGCATGTCCTCTTTTGTGATTTAAACTGTTTTATTTACGTTCTAAATATTATTTAGTTGTTGGTTCCCTACATAAATGATTATCTATGCGGTTTTTTCAAAGAACTGCTTCTAAATGTTTTGAGTTCAGGTTAGGAAGGAAGAAGCCATTCTGTTCTGGAACAAGCTTTAAGAGTTCAACTGTGAATCTTTAGTCAAATATAAAGAAATAGACTTCTCCCATGTCTATAAATAATGCTTACTGCAATCTATTTGACGTACTGATTGAGTGAAAGACACTATCAATCAAACCTAAACCTGGAACAATCACTATTGTAGTTAACTGATGTAGTGAGCATTTCACAGAGGCACAGGGTTTTGGGAATTTTGTAATTTTTGCATGTAGTTTATTTGATGGCGCCAACAAAATAAATTTTCGTTTTCAGATAATGAAAGAAAATTATAAAATCTTTTATGTTGTATTTGCTTTTCCCCAGCACCAAGTCTCTCCGGCTCCACCTCTAGCATTTTCAAGACATTGTAGCATATGTTAGGCAACTAGGGTTGATTTGTTCATGAAGTAGTGTTTTTGCATGTGTAATTGTGTGTGCCTGTGATTGCAAGAGGTAGAAGAGGTAATTTTTCTGGTTCCGCAAGTGTTTGCATGTTCTTTAAATGTGTGTGTCTCACATTGGATGATCCAGAAAAGAGAACCATTGTAAGAGTTAGAATGTTGGGATATAGATAAAACTCTCCTAAATATGTGTGACTGTCTCACACAGTCATGCATAATACATGTGAGACTCTGGCTTATGTATCGTTATTCACTACAAAGGATACTTGTGAATTATGGATATGGATATTTAAATCATATGTTCTGTTGTGATAATTTCACAAATATCTATAAAACATTGAAATTCAAGTTAGTAGTGTATTGAATTGTTGTCCATTTCAGAATAAGGTTCAATGTGATCCCCTGGAACTTTAGACCGTGCCCTAGAGTATCGCTATCAGGTCAGGTTAAGGTAGAATTGAAATGCGGTATGCTTGAATAGTAAACATTGATTGTCAAAAGTAGACAATCAAACCCATCATCTTAGGCACATCCCAAACATTTGTTGGTCACGCTCATTCATTGAATATGAATGCAGATGAACTAAGATAATGATCGATTATTTTTCCTTCCGCGTGGGTGTTTATCTGTGCACTTGTGTGTTTATTTACATTTAATCTTCTCAGTAGGTGTTGTATCTAATGCTACGCTCTTGTAATTTCCATACGTGCAACATAAATAGAAACATCTTGATAGACGCCCCTTGAATTTTAGGTGCATGTATTTTTGTATGAGATATAATACATATTCAAATAATTATTAAAAACACAATATATAAAAGCAAGTGTGCTAAAAAAGTAGTTGTAAGCAAAACACACAAAGAAAGTTTGTGTGCTTAAAAATTAGATGTGATCAAATAAAATATAAAAATATTGTGTACCCACCAATGGTTTTCAAGTAAAATGTTTATACAAATATTTTATAAAAAAAAAAAGTTGAAATGAAGAATGCTAAAAAAGAAGTTGTAATCAAGTCATAGATTTATATTAAATATATTTATTATTAGTGGCAATGTTATCAACAAAATGGTTGCGTTGTAGTGATACTCACAATGCAATTTAGGCTATAGGTCTTGAGTTCAACACTCAACGTGTCTCGTTTTTTAGTTAAATAATTCAATTCAATTTCTCTTTTAGCACCAAACCGGCCCGGTTTGTCAAAACCGTTGGTTCACCTTAAATTGACGAAAATAGTGTTTGGTTTTTTTTTTATCAAATCCTAAACCCTTAAAAAAAAATCAAACATGTGGTTTTGGTTGGTTTGGTTTATTTGTAAATTGATATTAATTAGAAATTCTTACCTAAATAATTATGTTTGGAATTGGTCATTCTGTGCAAAATTGATGTACCTAACTGTAAGAAATTATCATAGTTTGGCAATAAAGAATCTATTCTTAAGGAAGTAGAGATTTTCATAAACAAAACTTTGAAGGATGTCTAGTAACTGTGTTTTCATAATAAAAACTTTGAAGGATGTCTAGTAAGTGTTGGGGTTGAGTAAGTAGTAAGTGTTGGGGTTGAGTAAGTATTTAGGATCGGTGATTGTTTTTGTAAGGACTTTCTCTTTTCACACGGTTTGAGGACCTTTAAATCGGTTAAACCCATTTTTAATGTTATTGTAGCGATTTAAAAAGTGTTGAACGGTACTTAACTAACGTTTAGCCAACAATAATTTGATTTTTTGAGCAAATATAGGGTTCGCAAAGAGCAGCCTTCTTTAAGCCTGCAATTTGCAAATATCTTTCTTTCTCCCCTAATTCTTCCTTCTTGTTTTTTTAAGGAAAATGTTAACTTAGGGCACAAGATAAGGATATAAAAGTGGAATTAAAAAATAAATGTTGTATTGAAAAGATAAATTTGTAAGTTTTTAAGATTATGAATACACAATTTTCAAGATCAAATTTCTATATTTAGATTTTTATCTTGTGCCCTTAGGACGCAAGTTAGCAAGACCCTTTTTTTAAAAGCTTTCTCCTCCCCTCCTAAACTCCTAACAAAACCTTAAAGCAGTGTTCATGTTTTATGTGATATTGCTCCTCCTCTTTTTCCAATACAAGAGAGTACATGTGTAGAAAATGTTTCCTCTGGTATGAATTTTCTAAATATTGCACTGCATCCAGGCCGTTTATGAGATGTTTGTGGCTTAGGATCAACCTATAATTTGGACCCTAAATAATGAGTATATAAAAAATTTAAATGTCCAAAACTGTGAAAATAATTTGCTTAAAGAGTATAATTTTACTACGTTAGAAATTATCTAACAAAAACATCAAGCTTTAAAGTGAAATATTGAATTCTTTATTTAATATTCAAATGCTCATACGAAACAAACAATTTATACGACCATTTCTTAATTTTAGTGAAATATTCAAATTCTTTATTTAATATTGAATTTTTTATTTTTTATGAAAAAAAATTATTCAATGTGGGGACGGGGATGAGGCAGGATACCCGAACCCGTCGGGGACGGGGATGAAGTTGAATTTCTCATCCCCATTGGGTATGGATAGGGCAACAGGTAAGTATATGAGAATCAGGCATAGTTTTAAAACTCGGCTCGGTCATCGACTCGGCAGGGGTACTGGGTCACTGGGTCAATGGTCAAACCACTGAGTCATTGGTCGAACCGCATGACTGAACCGGAACCACTCGGATGACTCGGTTAGATGACTTGGTCTTAGATTAAATTTATATAGTTATTTAACCGGATTAAATCGGATTGAATCGGATTGACTCGGTCACTTTAAAAACTAAAATAATGACACCTGTAAAATAAAAATTCTATCCAACAATAATAATTTCAAAGGCTAATTATTATAAATTTAATCGGATTAAATTTATATAATTATTATTGTCATTAGCAACAATAATAATTTAAAAAAAACATGAAAACAGAGGAGTGAATGGAGGGAGTGAGGTTTTGGAATCTTTCTACCC
>Ga0315914_1008737_pt1 | contig 13356 bp, 10 predicted proteins | sample MpolenodulesMG_FD_203920 | JGI IMG/M metagenome (GOLD analysis project Ga0315914, IMG submission 203920) | Medicago polymorpha root nodule microbial communities from Los Angeles, California, United States - elongated nodules | ecosystem: Host-associated > Plants > Roots > Nodule | place: USA...
CACTGACGTTCAAGTTAGTAGAGGTCAGAAATGGGGGTTGAGAGATAAGAGAGATTCAATATTGGGGATTGCGAGGAGTCCCCTTTTTATATAGGTGAATGTTTGCAGAGCCATTGTAGGGCACATATGTGCCCGACGGTTACAAAATCGTGGGAAGTGCAACCGTCGGGGAGAGATTCACGGAAACGTGGGAAAGAGACATTACGGTTCGTTAAAATTGGTATATGTTGCTCCGAGCACCCGCCCTCGCGCGGAAGGGGTGTGTTGCGAGTAATATTGTCAAATGCAGTATTTGGACTGTAATTGTTATTAGGCCTAAACAATTGGGTCTTAGGTATTTGACCGGTCAAGAACAATATGTGTGAAATGACCAAAAGATTTAATTAATTAGGTATTAAAGTTAAAAATCAAATCTTCCTAAAAAGTATTTGGTTTGTATATAGACCAAATACATTAGGTATTGAATTAATTTTTCTTTCTTTTTAATTTATACTTTTTTTTCTTAATATGTGTGAAATGAACAAAAGATTTACTTATTATAAGACGGATGAAGTATATTAAAGTTAAGAGTCAAATTTTCTTCTTAAAAAACAGAGAGTCAAGAGTCAAATAATTATCGGTCAAATTTCAAATAAACTTGTTAAAGAAAAAACAAAAAGGAAATAATATAATATATTTAAAAAAACAAAAAGTTAAAATATAATATATTAATTTTAAACAGTGTTCTTGTTTATAAAACCATCTCTCAGTTCTCTATTGTGAGGACCCAAAATTAATTAACCAGTACTAGTTAGCTCAATCACTAAAAGTTTATCATGGATCAGGGAAGAGTCAGTAGCATATGTATTATTCTATTGTCACTATTATGTATGTTGGTATTTCATTCTAACATGAGTTTTGCATCTGAATACATTGTTGGTGATGGAAAAGGTTGGTCCTTTGGTGTTCAAAATTGGCCTGCAGGAAAAACTTTCAAGGCTGGTGACACACTCGGTAAGGATCATAATTTTATGAAGCTTTTTTTATTTAACATACAATTATCATTTGTTTATTACATCTTTAACTTTTTGGAAGAAAAAAATTAATTTTAGTAAAAATAGTGGAGGTTATTCCTTGGACTTTTTTTAAGGCATGTACTAAAGTGACGTTTGAATAATTATCTAAGCCATGTTTTAATTTTAATTGTTTTTCACTTGCAGTATTCAACTACTCTCCTACAAGCCACAATTTGGTGGCAGTGGACAAGTCTGGCTATGATTCATGTGTGGCTCCAAAAGGATCTAAAGTTTATACCTCTGGAGCAGATAGAATTACACTTGTTAAGGGAGGGAACTACTTCTTATGTGGTTTTCCTGGTCACTGCAATCTTGGACAGAAAATTGCAGTCAATGCTAATTAAGCTCTTGATGTATAATAATTATTTTAAATAAAATTTAAAATAATTTATATTTTTAATAATTATCTATTTTCTTTGCAATATAATGTATTTTTTTTTTTGGAAAGACAAAACATAGGCACACCAAAAGTAGCTAGTGTTGAGACTTAAGAGATACAAAATTCAAATGTTACATAAAAGACACCAAAAAATAGAGCGACCAAAACCAAAAATAAAAGTGATAACCATATAGTTATAAAAACAACTCTAAAACATCTGAGTGGTCGAATGCTCCACTGTTTTTCTTTTGTGATGGCCGGGGTTCAAACTCTGAACCTTGCATATTTTATGCACTGTTCCTACCAACTGAGTTAAGTTTACGAAGACAGTGCTCCTTTGTTTGTAATCATGTAAAAAGCCCTTAACGTTATACTTAATCCATGATGACATGTACCAATAATTTAACCAAGTCAACATGTGATTTTAAAAAACGTTCTTGTTTATCGAAAAGCACATGGTTACAATGCTTCTGAATTGACCACATATACTAAAAAAATTGAACGAATACCTTATTTTATTTATTTTTCGTGAGACACTAAACCTATAAATTGTACCACATGTCAAAAGTTATCCTTTGTCCGTAACGTAGCAGCAACACATATTTCACTCACATCACATCCTACACACAAAGGGGATCCTACAATATGCACCCCTCTGTGAATTAAATTTGTTTTAGTTGGAAGGTGATAATTAAGTAATTTCCATGCAAACAAGTAGATCTTTGATGCCAATCAAATAGGTTTAAGTAACTCCAAACAAAGGAGAAATAACTACACCTGTAAAAAAAAAAAAAATTTAGAAAATGAGGTGCAGATGGATCTGCAACACCCTAGTTAAATTAGATTAAAAATGAAAAATTACAAGAGAGTTGTGGCACACAAAGCCTAACCCAACAAGAGTAATAAAAAAAACATATTAAACAAAACACAACCCAAAAAGGTTCCCGAACACAAAACACAACCCAAAAGGGTTCGCGAACACAAAAACTTAATCAGATTAAAATCAATATATACCATGTGCACAATCCAGCGAGCCCGCGTACAAGCACGAAATCAAATTGCAAAAGAAATAGGCGCATAGATTGACTTAGCATCAGACCAAGATTCTTGAGAGTGGGGAGTGGATCCGACCTCCAACACGGTAATTAACGAATCCACAAGCACCAATCATTTACTACGATAATCCACAACAAATTAATAGCCATTTCTGGCCCAACAATCAATCACTACGGACGGAACTAGATTTCATGACGAGTACGACCACCCAAAACACTGACGTTAAATCTGTTGACGAAACCAGAAAAACTGCAGATTTCATCAAATCTGGAAGAATCAGAAATCAACAGGCGGAGCATCAACATAACAACATGTTCACGGAAGCATAAAAACACAGATCTGACCCCAACAACACATAGCCAAATCGAACTAACAGAGCTGCGATTTCTAACTTCATGTTTACCAGTGTTTTTGATAAACAGGATTGCTAGTTATAAAAGGTTACTTGCAGGATCAAACTAGAAATCCTATGACATGTTGTTGTTGTGTAATATTTTTCTAGAAATTGTTTCAATGTTCATCATATTGTTATGTTTTGATTCGATTGAATCAAACAAATTCTTAGTAATTTGCTAATAAACTTGACTTTAAAAATAAAGATGAAGAAGTTTAAAGAAAATTAAATTGCATTGCATTTAATAAAGATGGTTCATCAAATCATGTTTCATACATCTTTTTACTCTTTTTCTCTATGTTGGATAATTCGAGTATTAGAAACATTGCTAATGATTTGTGACCCTTTTTTCCTGTGAAAAACTATTATATATACATAAGAAAAATAACTAACAGACTAACGGTCCTAAACTATATCTATTCGACAGACTTGGCTTTTGCTTTGACGTGTTTTGGACATTTGATCTTGTCTCTTTAGAGAGGATTTGAATCCCTTCCAGTTGAACTCAAAGACTGGTTGAAATATCTTCCATTGATTCTTGGTAAGTTTAGTTGCATTCATCACACTTGCAGAAACTTCTCTTTAACTTGACAAGCTTCCTGTCGAAAACTAACATTAAAAATATAGGCTAACACTGTCAGAACAACTAGATGTTGGCTGCGCTTCTGTTGAAGGAGATGTTGAGAGAAACCATAGAGCAAATCTGGGTCAGATCAAACCCAAAAAAGAGTCCCACATCCAGACTCTTTGAGAGAACCTGAAACATCTTCGATCATGACTAGATCCAAACGAAAGCCATCTGAACGAACAAAGATGGAACGAGAATGATGCACATACATATTTTAAGGTTGCAAAACTCAAACACGTTGTAGACAAAAACTAACCGCGAGAGGCAACAACTTGGCACTAGAGTTGGAAAAATGGTGGTGCGGAGGGCCCACGCCACTCATCGAACCACTGGTTGCGACTTTTACATCTTAAAAGTACAATATAGAAGATGAAAGATGAAGAGGTGGCAACTACTTTAGAGAGAAGTCAAGATGCGTTGGTGGAGAGATAGGTCTTTTCCACATCATATGATTACCTTCATGGAGAAACATGTGGAAGACGAAAACTACACCTTCAAAATTGGAATATAGCACAAAATTTGCAATATAGTGTTATATGTTATTTTTGTACATTAGTGTCCTGCAACTCAAATTTTCTTGAAATAAATATGAATTTATAAACACAAAAAACATAAATTCAAATTTTTTTTCTTTCAGTAGAGATGGTTATAATATTTTATCAATTTTTAAAAAATTTCATTCAAATAAAATATATGAAAGCTCGACATGAATCGACTAAAAAGTATGAGACAAAAAAGTGAAATTTTTCGAGACACCGAAAGTCTAACAGATTTTTTAGAGAGGGTAAATAGAAAAGCTGATACATTTACATGATCAAAATCATATTTAACAGTTAAAAACACACTAATAATTTTTTAATTTTCCTTCAAAAAAATTTTAATTTGAAAAAAGTAACTCGGCACTCAAAATTAAAAAATTGAAACAATTTTCTTTTTGCCAAAATCGTTTTTCCAAAACAAAGGATAGGAATTAAGAAGAATCGTTGTGTTGTGTAAGAAGCAAATGGAGAGAAGGAAAGCGAAGGCAGTCTTCATGGCTTTTGGAACTAAAGGCGACGTCTACCCTCTTGCTGTATGTAATCTAACTGCTTCTTACTATTCAAATTTTTATACTTCAAATTTTTTTTTTTTTGTATCTTTACTCAATGAAATGCATGAGTATATAAACAGTTATGTTATAGAGTTAAAGGGTGTGAGTGTAAATTAGTTTTACACCGACATCTAATAAGAACTAGTTACTTTGTCATTTAATACAATTAAAGTGAGATGGTTTGACAAAACTATAAGAGAAGGGTAGCGGAGTTGACAATGTTGCGTTGGATGTGTGGTAAAATTAGACGGACTAGGATAAAAAATGACAATGATATGTACCTGACCCATGTAGGTGACCCCACTTAGTGATTAATGATAGTAGATCAGAGTAGAGATTAATGAGTCCGATTAGAGATATGATATATGATAGAACATTATGATGTCATTTGATCCATGTAACTGACCCTAGTTAGGGGAATAAAACTTGATTGTTGTTGTCTTTGGTGTGACAGAAGAATGAATTCTCATTGAATGTCAGTGTAAAAATAACAGTTCTCATTGAATGTCAGTGTAAAAATAACAGTTCATGTGCTTTAAACTATACACCTATGTGGTGTATGATTGGTTTGCCTTGAAAAGTCTGATTTAGAAAAGTTTTGTTGATTGCAGGCCATTGCCGCAGCTTTTGCTTGTGATCAGAAACAATACGATGTGATTCTAATAACTCATTCAGCACACGAGGTTTGCGTTGATTATAGCATTAGTTTTCTAGTCTCTATTAATTTCTAAGAATTGGTTTAGTCTTTGTTGTGATAGTTGGGTTAAGTTTAATGTGTCTTTTGACAATCCTGCAACTTTTAGGTTACTCATGTTGAAACTATAGATTAGCCATCCAAGAAACTGTTGTTTTGATACTATTGATCATATGAATAATTCTGATGTTGATAAAAAAGAAACATTAGAGTTGGTTTTCAAATTCCGATATCGAAGTTGGTATTTCATCTTTAGTGAGGAATTCAACGGTAGCATCTTTAGTGTCTGTTAGATCCATTGAATCAGAACTTGATAGACATCTCTTGAAGAAGACTAAGATGTTCGATTATGGCTCTGTCAATCTACTTGACAAACTGTGAAAATCATTTCCAGCATGAATTTGGGATTGACATTACAGTCATCTACATTGGCTATCCACAAAGACGTACTGAATAGGTTGGTTCAAGTTAATATCATAAAAATAAGTAAGAAGACTTCATTCTTGATTGGAAGTGATGGTCCTAATGATGATAATGTTTTGCAAAAACTTTTCCATACTACAGGGTTCAAGCCTTGGGCTCCAAGGGTTGTAGATCTTACACAGAAAATTAAGGACAATGTTGAGAATGCTACTGTTGAAATTACAGTCGCAAAAGGTGCTACCCAATTTAGAGGTTTAAGTGTTCATTACCATTTGAATCTATTTGCAACCTATTCTTCCCTAATGAGATCTCGTCTAGTTATTTACCAACCAATTTACTTGTGTAGCTATTTTTGACAGGAAGATGATAAATAGGGCAAGTGTATTAGTTTTCTAGTCTCTAGAAATCCATTAGTTTCTAGTTTCTATTGATGTTTTCTAGTCTCTCACACGTGATGCAATCCTAGCCTCTCTTTTCTCTCTCACGCTCGACCTTCCTCCTTCTCCATGTCACACACCCACCTCCCTTCTCCGTCCAACACCGCATTTCTGGCCTCTGATATCTCATTCTCCGAGTTTGGCCTCCAACAGATATTACATAACAAAAACAGTATGAATCTTCTTTTTTCATTGTTAGGGTTTTTTGATTTGGGATTTTGATTAGGGGTTTGCTTATATGACTCCAACTGTATTAAATTAGTTGATTGATTATGCGATTGAGATTGTGATTAATATATTTGTATGGTGAAATTATTGTTGGGGATTTTATGTTACTCTTCAAAATTGGGGATTTTGTGGTACTCCTGAAGGTGATCTCGGATAAACATTTACTTATCTTTCCACTTTTGATCATTAAATATAATGCATTCTTGTGGTTGGTTGTGATTACTTGATCTCAATCACTTTTCTCCTCATACTTTGCTGCCATGATGCTTTGCTTATATTTTGCCAATAAGTGCGTGTTGTCGATAGTGGATGACAGAAAATAGTGGGTTTTTCAAAGTCTGCCACGCAACAGTGATACAGGGCCGCTTTTGACAACATTTTGTACTACAAATAGTATATCGCAGAACAATAGAGACATTTTCAAATTTAGCTACCCTAAAACGCTATAACGCGGCGATCACACTACAAAACATTATCCATAACTTTTCCAGCGATCCTTATGTTGTTCCATACAGGTACTTAAGAAGTTTAGTTCCTTTCTTATTATCAACTATAGAGTTGGATTTGGATACGACTATACTTGTTTTGTGGTGAGAAGCGCACTTTCACAAGTGCATCGACTCTCACCAGTTTCTCCTAACATTTGTAACTCAGATATTTTAGTTTTCCTTAAAAATGTGCCATGTAAACTTTGAAAGTTACAAAACGCACACCATAGCTATAGGTTGGAAAATGTTGTCTTGAATAATTTATTAGTTTCACTCATGAACTGTTAACTAGAGTGTTAGATTAAGCAGTAAATATGTACTCCCTCCGGTCAATATTATAAGCAAATATTGCATTTTCAGGTTCATTGAATCAGTGATGTATCTGGACCATATTATAAACCAGATACATCAACTATTCAATAAACCTGAAAGGACAATGTTTGCTTATAATAGTGACTGGAGGGAGTAGTTATAATTTGTAGGTAAAAAACTGAATCACAATATTCAAGTAAAACGGGTTGTTTGTTTATAAATTGCTTGCACTAGTTGGCATGTTAGCCGATTCAACCTTCAATTTTTACCTCAGATATTTGAATGTTTGATTTCACATCCAGCTGATAATTGAATCTAGTTTTTGAACCTTCAATTTTTACCTTTAAGAACACATTTTGATCTTGTAATCCTTTAAGAACCTGCCATGATGCTTTGCTTATATTTTGCCAATAAGTGCGTGTTGTCGATAGTGGATGACAGAAAATAGTGGGTTTTTCAAAGTCTTCCATGCAACAGTGATACAGCGCCACTTTTGACAACATTTTGTACTACAAATAATAATATCGCAGAACAATAGAGACATTTTCAAATTTAGCTACCCTAAAACGGTATAACGCGGCGGTAGCTGTTGTTTTACCACACTACAAAACATTATCCATAACTTTTCAAGTGATACCAAGAAATGATATTTTGTTGTTACAAGTCTTCTGACAAATCGACCACTGTGTTAAAATTATGCAGTTCTACTTCCTTATATTTGCTTTTCTTACTACTAGTACCTGATAGTTTGATATTTGAACATACTATTTCCTTGCAGAGCTTAAGTCCTCACTTGGGTGAAAAACATGTTGAATTCTGCGCAGTTTCATCTGCTCCGGTTCTTTCTGCTGATCGGAATAATGATATTGAAGGTTTGAGCTGTGTACTTGGTTCTAGTCATTAAATGCAGAGAACTATAATAAGAGGAGAATCTATAGTTCTAATGGGTGTTTTGTTATATCAGAGGAAGCAGAGTCATCCTTTTTATTGCAGAAAAAGAAAATTACCAGAGATCATAGAAGAGAATGCTATTCTCTAATTGAAAAGATATTTGGAGATGGTCTAAGCTTGGATGGTGATCTTATTGTGATAAACTTTTTTGCTCTGGTATAAATTGAGAACTATACTTGAGATTGGTTTTTTTGACAAGTTTTTTAGATCATTTGGGATTGACAGGGTTTTGATTGAAGTTAAAACTTGTTATTGGTAGTGGCAATTGATTTATTGAAATTTTCCAACAGCTGCATGGAAAGTTGAAAAATAATTTATGTAAAACTTTGGTTGTGTTTAAGGAGACAATGAGATGCCTAATACTAGGGAACGTATAGTCATCGGTCATATCTTAATTACAAACATGGTGGTGTAGATTTTGTAGTATATGTTTCTGATAGAAAAGTACAATAATATTTCCATGAAATAACATTAAGTGGAATATTCTTTTGAATTAATGAATTAGTGAACTGCTATGTGGTTAAATAATTCTTAATTCCACTGCATGGTTAAATGATCTGGTGATTGAGGATATATTCATGATTGTTTAGGAAGGATGGAGTCTTGCTGAATGTTTTTCTATCCACTGCGTTGTAGCTGCACCTTATGTTGTTCCATACAGGTACTTAAGAAGTTTATATCCTTTCTTATTATTAACTATAGTTGGATTTGGATACAACTATACTTGTTTTGTGGTGAGAAGCGACACCTTCACAGGATCATCGACTCTCACCAGTTTCTCCTGACATTTGTAACTCAGATATTTGAGTTTTCCTTAAAATCGTGTCATGTAAACTTTGAAAGTTACAAAATGCACACCATAGCTATTGGTTGGAAAAGTTGTCTTGAATAATTTATTAGTTTCACTCATGATCTGTTAACTAGAGTGTTAGATTAAGCACTAAATATGTACTCCCTCCAGTCAATATTATAAGCAAATATTCCATTTTCAGGTTCATTGAATCACTGATGTATCTGGACTCCATTATAAACAAGATACATCAACTATTCAATGAACCTGAAAAGAGAATATTTGCTTATAAAAGTTACCGGAGGGAGAAGTTCTAATTTGAAGGTAAAAAACTGAATCACAATATTCAAGTAAAACGAGTTGTTTACTTATAAATTGCTTGCTCTAGTTGGCATGTTAGCTGATTCAACCTTCATTTTTTTACCTTTATGAACACATTTTGATCTTGTAATAATTTATTTACTGTTTAGTGCACCTGCAACATTTGAAAGACAATTCCAAAGAGAACTTCCTCTTCTCTATAAATATCTTACTGAAGCTCCTTCGGGTAAGGTATTTCTTAAGTTACTATGTTCTAATTTTATTTTTTTTTTGGAACAAGCGGCATCAATTTTTTTTCCAACCATCTTGTTTCCATGCAGGTTTGCTGGAAGGATGTTATTCATTGGATGTGGCCCCTTTTCACAGAAAATTGGGGATCATGGAGAGATGAAGACTTACATCTGAGTCCATGTCCCTTTACTGTTAGTTGTCTTTTCTTTCTTTTTCAGTTCATTTAGTAAAATTAATTTATGGTAACTTGTTTGTGCTTCAAACAATGTCTGGGCCACCTTTCACAAGGCATGTATCCTTGAAAAAGAGTATGGGGCACCCTTACTCTATTGATCTCAGGCGGCCATTTTTTAATGTTATTGTGTTGATTTCAGGATCCAGTTACAGGCATTCCTACTTGGTATGATAGGCCACAATCTCCACTTCTGATGTAAGTCACAGATTCTGAATGCCAAAATCGTTCTCAACAAAATTAGTTTCAATGAACTTCTGTTATGGAACTTTGAAAGCAGCTCCATATTCATATTATTGGTGTTGTTATCTGAATGTTTCATGTCTTATTTGTGTACCACGTTAGATCTGAATTTTTAGGAGTTTTTCATTAAATTTCCACCGAGCATTTTTGTTTTGTTTTGGTCATACACATCACAACACCTGATAAAAAAATTATTTCCTTTTGATGCAACTTAATTGTAGAATGTTTTTTATTTACATTTAGATAATTACGCGGTCACATAAATTTACATGGTCTTTTGAACTGATACGCAATATTAGGTTCTTGTCTGACTGTGTGTATCTGTATTGTTCCACAGGTATGGCTTTAGTAAAGAAGTTGTTGAATGTCCGGGTATGTTCTTGTCTTCGATAAAATTTCATTTACTATATGTATATGCCATTGTTGTAAATATAATAGAATTAATGTTCAACTTTCCAAGTAGCTTAGATTCACTTTATAGAGGTTGAATAGATTCACTTTATAGAGGTTGAATAGATTCAAGTACGTATACATCTCTAGAGGTCATTAATGAAAGTCACATAAACAGTAAAAGCCAGAACTGAGTCATGAATTTTTTCTACTTGTGAACATATACGGTTTAAGTAATTAGTTATATATGTTTCGCAAAATTGACTCTGAAACTATTTGCAACAGTCAAATAGCTATACATATTATCTTTACCCTAGTATTTTACAAGAAGACTAATTGAATAGAGATTGGTTCACACACATTTTCTCCAAGTCTCGTAAAAACTAGTCCCTAAATATTAGGGATTTAGGTATTTGAGTTGAATTTGAATTGTGAATAGTCTAGCTTTTCAAAATTAAATGCTGAGAGGGTTTCTCTCAAGCAACCGAAACATTTCAAGTCTCTAGTATACTTGATTTTAGATTTTTAGATTTATTTTATCACCTGATTTATTTGAGCCCGTTTACAGCATATTGGCCATCAAGAGTGCGGGTTTGTGGTTTTTGGTTCCTTCCTATTGAATGGCAGTTTACATGTACGAAATGCAGAGAAACATCGTTATATGATACAGATAACCTATGTCCACGTCATTTAGAGATGCAAAATTTTGTAAAGGCTAAACCAATTTTTATTGGGTTGAGTGCTATTGGAAGGTACAGCTTGCTTCAACTTTGTGTTAAACATCACACAACATAGTTGATATAGTAATTGTAATTATAGACTTTTTAAATTTGACGTATTACTTTTTTACTTGCAGCATGGGTTTTCTAAAAGACCCTCATTCATTTATTTGTGTTCTCCAGGCAGTCCTCAGCACTACAAATTATAGATTTATTCTCTTTACGGGTGGATATGAACCTTTAGAATCGGTGGTTCGTATAATTGCTTCCGAAGCAACATATGAGCAGAATAATTGGAGTGAAGATTGTGTCCCTCTTTATAATGGCCAACTGTTATGTTTCTTTGGGTGAGTTTTCTTTAGCTACTTATACAAACTTAAAAGCTTGATTGAAAAGGGGGGGTTCCTTATAATAGATTAATTATGATTTCCACAAATAAAATTCAGCTTTCAGGGATTTTGTAACATGAGTGGCAATTATAGTTGGATTCATGGTATAGTTTAGTGGAACTAACCATTGAAATTATAGTTTCTTTTGATTTACTCTAATATTGAAGAAAATGCTAATTAGTCACCCTTTTTCTTTTCTATCAAAGAATGATTTGTTTTTATTTAATATGAACAGTTCCTTACCATATGGTTGGCTTTTCCCAAAATGCGCTGCTGTGATTCACCATGGAGGCAGGTAGGATAACTCGTATTCTGATCTATTGGTTGTTCTGATGTTATGATTAAATTGAAGTATTCAAGAGAGATAATTTCTAATTGATGTTTTTGTGCGGAATGATCATCTGTAATTAGTGGAACTACTGCTGCTGCATTACAGGCAGGCACACCACAGGTTAGTAATAAATATGATTTTAATTAATTTTTTATACACTTTGTTAAATATGGTTTTAGTTTCTATTTCTAATAAAATCAAAACCTTAAGTTTTGGTCTTATATTTTTTTTTATTCAGTTCTAGTCTTCACCTTTAAAAATATTGCATGCCGTTAATCTCCATCGTTGTGTTCAAAGACTAAAAGCAAGTAACTTTTGTAAAATATAAAGATTAAAAATGAATATTTTTTTATAGGGAGTACACCTGAATGACTCTGTTGAGATATTTACCTTTGATATACTATTCTTTATTTCCATTCTTGTGTGTATATCTTTGTGATTGTAAATTAATCACATAGATATAGATTCTAATTCTTCTCCATATAATTAAGGGATCTTGATTGTAATCCTATTGTTATAAATAGACAAGGCAGCAAGGTCCATGTGCCACTGTCTGTGACTCCTTTTACCACGTTGCTTGTTCTGTTTAGATCGTCAGTCCCTCCTGTCATTTTCCGAGCAATTTGTCCGACCCAAATCCTTAGAAGGTTTTCTTCAATGCCTCTTTTTCCTTTGCTTATTTGATTGTACATCTTTTCAGTTTTTTGTACTGGCGTCGCCATGGAAGTCAAAATCGCGAATCTGCACATTGAATCGGTATGATTCTTTGATCTTGCTAGGCCTGGCTGTATTCGTGCATTAGTGGAACTTTCACTTGGTGTGAGCGTTGGAATCTTCACATAGAAATGGTAGAATCGTGCGAGTTGACCGATTCTGTTCGTGTCTATGCAGAGTCGTGGTTTGCAGGTCAGCTATGCGACCTGAATCCTTAAAAACAATGATTGGCATTAAAAAAAAAAACCTACATAAAACGTTTAAATCACATTAAAGGGTAAGTCGTTTAGTTTGTAATCCACTACACCTATTAATTTTCTGGAAACCATCCCGATAATGTACTCTCATTTGAATTTCTCTTTTTTTCTCTTCAGTCACTCACTGCTGCTTTCTGCATTTCCATCTCATAGAATCGTACGAGGCAGCAACCCTCTAGTCTGGTGCAAGTGCGACCCTTATATCCTATGCAGCAGCAACCTCTTTGACTCTATCCCTCTTTTTTCTGCAGTGCTTTGTTGGAATTTCTACTCCTTTTGATGTCTCAGTTACTTCTGCAAGTGCATGGAAGAGTATATGCCTGAAAAATGCTGTTGGTAAAGAAAACAAACACTCAAGAAAAATGTGCATTATTAAAAAACAAACACCCAAAGCAAAAACTCATAAAACAATTTAAAAACAAACAAACCTACGTTTTTTTGACCCCATTAAAAGCTTTTGTATCTTATCCTTTGCTTGGTCATTGCCTCATAGATGAATCCCATGGTTGGTTGTAAATCTGAGTCATCCAAAAGAAGCGCTTTAATAAGAGCCGATGAGACCCTCAAACAAATTACAATCTGCTTCCAAAATATATCTAGAACC